>ERZ795059.3485-NODE-3485-length-15273-cov-4.992115_pt1 | contig 15273 bp, 6 predicted proteins | sample MGYA00375143_ERZ795059 | MGnify/ENA primary metagenome ERZ795059 (study PRJEB30188, sample SAMN05720168) | activated sludge metagenome | isolation source: Anaerobic digester | place: USA | collected 2015-01-07 ... | reverse complement strand
GCTTCATCATAGCTCGGCCAGGGCTCGTAGGCCAGCGTCTGCTCGTGCCCCAGGCCCTGCCACAGTTCCTCGGCGATGTGCGGGGCAAAGGGCGACAGCAACAGGACCAGTCGCTGCATGGCCGATTTGGGCCGGATCTCTTGCCGAGTGAAAAAGTTCGTAAACTCCATCATGCGGGCAATCGCCGTGTTGAACTCCATCCGCGCCGTGTCCTCGGTCACTTCCATGATCGTGCGGTGCAGCATGCGGTTCTGTTCCTCGTTTGGCTCCACATCTTGGACGGCAGGGTGCAGGGCGGCGGTCTCGCTGCGATCGTCGACGATCATCCGCCAGACGCGATCCAGGAAGTTCCGCACGCCGCTCACGCCGGCCATGCTCCACGGTTTCACGGCCTCCAGCGGCCCCATGAACATTTCGTACAGCCGCAGCGAGTCCGCGCCGTAGTCGCGCACGATCTCGTCCGGGTTCACGACGTTGCCGCGGCTCTTGGACATCTTGTACGCGCGGCTCTCGATGCGGATCGCCGGGTCGCTCTTGAGCACGAAGCTCTCCCCTTGCTTCTCCGCTGCCTCCGGCTCGACCTTGGCTTCGGTCACCCGTTCGCCCGTCTCCTGGTCGATCAGGAACCCCTCCGGGCTGCGTCTGACGCGATTGGCGCCGACCGCGCTGCCATCCGGGCGGCGGTAGGTGGTGAACTCCATTTCGCCCAGGATCATGCCCTGGTTGACCAACCGCTGGAACGGTTCCGCCGTACTCACGTAGCCGCGATCGAACAACACCTTGTGCCAGAAGCGGGCGTACAACAGGTGCAGCACGGCATGCTCCGCCCCGCCGACGTACAGGTCCACCGGCATCCACGCTTTTTCCTTGGCCGGGTCGACGAACGCCTGGTCGTTCAGCGGGTCGATGAACCGCAGGTAGTACCAGCACGAGCCGGCCCACTGCGGCATCGTGTTCGTCTCGCGGCGGTAGGTTCTGCCGTCGATTTCCGGATACAGCCATTCTTCGGGCGCTTTGGCCAGCGGCGGCTCCGGACGGCCGTGCGGCTTGAAGTCGTCCAGCGGCGGCAAGTCGACGGGCAACTCGTCGTCGGGCACCGCGCGCAGGCAGCCCGTCGGCTGCCCCTGCTCGTCCAACTCGTGCAGGATCGGAAACGGCTCGCCCCAGAACCGCTGCCGGCTGAACAGCCAGTCGCGGAGCTTGTAGTTGACGGCCTCGCGGCCCAGGCCGGCCGCTGCGAGGTCGTCGCTGATCTTCTGTTTGAACGCGGCGGTTGTCAGCCCGTCGTACTTGCCGGAGTTGACTGCCACGCCTTCCTCGGTACAGCATTGCCGGCCGGCCAAGACGGCCGCTCGGTCGACGCCCGGCAGGTCGCCGGGATCGACCACGGCAATGACCGGGATCTGGAACCGCTCGGCAAACTCAAAGTCGCGGGTGTCGTGCGCCGGCACGGCCATGATGGCTCCCGTGCCGTAGGTGATCAGCACGTAATCGGAAATCCAAATCGGCACTTCCTGGTCGTTGACCGGATTGACGGCGGACGAGCCCGTAAACACGCCCGTCTTTTCCTTGTCCTCCTGCCGTTCGCGGTCACTGCGAGCGGCGGCCCGGGCGCAGTAGGCTTCGACCGCCGCCTTCTGTTCCGGAGTGGTCAAGCGTTCGACGAAGGGATGCTCCGGCGCGATAACCATATAGGTCGCTCCGAACAGCGTATCCGGACGCGTGGTGTAGATCCGCAGCACTTCGTCGCCCGGCTTGCGGGGGTAGCCTGACTGGGAGCGTTTCGCTCGCCAATCGGCGTACCGGGACCGGTCGCCGATGTAGAAGTCCACTTCCGCGCCGACGCTGCGGCCGATCCAGTCCCGCTGCATCTGCTTGATGCTCTCGGGCCAGCGGAGGGTATCCAAGTCCTTTTCCAGCCGGTCTGCGTAGGCCGTGATCCGCAGCATCCACTGCCGCAGCGGCAGCCGCTGGACCGGATGGCCGCCGCGCTCGCTCTTGCCGTCCTTGACCTCTTCGTTGGCCAGCACTGTACCGAGCGCCGGGCACCAGTTGACCAGGGCGTCGGCCTGGTAGGCCAGCCGCTGCTGGTCTTGGTACTGCCGAATCGCGTTCTGGCCTTGCTGAGCCACGTCGGCTGGAATCGGCAGTTCGGAGATCCGCCGTCCCTTTCCCTGTTCCGGATCGAACCAGGTGTCGAACATCGTCAGGAAGATCCATTGCGTCCAGCGGAAGTAGTCGACGTCGGTGGTCGCCAGCTCGCGGTCCCAGTCGTAGCTGAAACCGAGCATCTTCAGCTGGCGGCGGAAATTGGCGATGTTGCGTTCCGTGGACTCGCGCGGCGGCGTGTTCGTCTTGATCGCGTGCTCTTCGGCGGGCAGCCCGAAGGCGTCGAAACCCATCGGGTGCAGCACCGATTTGCTCCGCATCCGTTCGAACCGGCAGACGATGTCGGTTGCCGTATAGCCTTCCGGATGCCCCACGTGCAGGCCGTCGCCGCTGGGGTAGGGGAACATGTCCAGCACGTACAACTTGGGCCCGGTCGGCAGGTCGGGCGTCTTGAACGTCTGGTGTTTCTCCCAGTATTTCTGCCATTTCGGTTCGATCAGAGCGGGATTGTAGCGTGGCATGAGCGTACGATGTTTCGAGTGTCGTGGACGTAACGCGAAGAATTGTACACGCTTCGCGCGTTTTGACAAACGGGAGAAGTCGGAGAGCGGGTCGTGCCGGAACGTGACGGTCGACCGCCCGCGTACCCAGGCCGAACACCAGGCGGACGACGCCGGCGCGGGGATCGATGTCCTTGTGCCAGACGTAGGGATTGAAGGAAAAGCCGACGCCCGCCAGGTGGGAAAAAACGTGTCGCCGCACTGCGAGCGGGAAACCCGCATCACCAGCAGCGCCATCTGTTCGTTGCGGTCCAGCAGTCCGCGGTCCACTCGGTACCACAACTGTCTTCCAGCAGTGAACGATCGTCGTTCAGTGCTTCGATCTGCCAGACGATATTGTCGCCGGGCCGGATGCCGTCGAGCATCCGGTCCAACTCGGACAGTCCCGTCGACCAGGCCTGCCCCGCCGCGCCGCCGTGCGGTCCAGCGGCGCGCGGCCCCCCAGCGATCGAACTGACCGCCAGGGGGGAAATCGCAACGGGTTCGTCGGTACGGACGATCATGTGCTTGCAGCCGGCGATCTCGTAATCACCGACGAACATAGAACATTAGCATCAACGGATTTGGATGGCAGCGTCCAATTCCTGGGCGATCCTCAGCAGTTCCTCGTCATCGTAGAAGTAGACGACGGTCTCGGCGATCGTCGGCAGGGCCGCGAAGTCCGTTTCGACCGAGGCGCGGACGGCATGGTCGCCGGCAGTGAGCCCGATGGCCCGGAACGTCAGGACCTTGGGCTCGCCGGGTTGCAGGCGAAAGCCGGGGAAGGTGATCTGCCGGCCCTCGTTCGTGGATCCATCGGCGGCTACGGCCTGCAATCCCTCCGGCAACTCGACGGTCACGGCGACGGTTTCGGCCGCACGGGAGCCGCGGTTCACGACCGAGACGGTGAATTCTTCCGGTTCACCGACCGCAATCGCTTCCTTGGTGTTGTTCACCGCGACATCCACGTCGGGGCGAGAGATGACGTGGGTCAAGTGATCGTCTTCCGCTCGCAACTGGACATCGGCCATCGCCACTGCCAACTGAACTTGTCGGCCCAGCTTGGCAGCTTTCGTCTTTAGTTGAATCGAGTGCGAATCGCCGGGATTCAACGTCGGCAGGCACCAGCTGTAGATGCGACGGGTCTGATCGACGTCGGCCTCTTCCGACAGGGTCGTCACCTGCAGCCCTTCGGGCACTTGCAGGGCCACTCGCACGCTGCGCAGGACGGTGTCGCCCGGATTCCAGACGCGGAGTTCGTACTCGCCTTCCATGGTCAGGAAGCTGACTCGCGTGCCGTCCACCTCGACGCGCAGTTCGGGGCGTAGAATCTTGACGCGGTGGCTGCACTGCACGTCGCGATTGTCTCGAGCCGTGGCGACGAAGTTGCCTTCCAACCACTCCGGCTGGTTCGCCCGCACCGTGAATTTGAACTCCTTCGTTTCCCCCGCAGGGAGCGAGGCGAGCTTGGCCGGACGCGGAATCTGAGTCTCGATGTAGCTGCTTTCCGGCAGTTGCGGCGTGAGCAAGACATTCTGGGCCGTTCCGTCGCCGATGTTCTTCAGCAGTACGGAGAACGTCACCGTCTCGCCGAGAACCGCCGTCTCCGGACCCGTGCATTGGATGGCAATTTCCGGCTGCCGTACCTGCAGGGCCGACTGGGTCGAGGCGGAGAAGAAGGCCTTGGTCTGCAGGTCGACCGGGCCCGTCTTTTGCGGAATCAACTCCATGGTGACGCGGCGAACGGCGCCGGAGGGCAGGTCCCCGATTTCGAACTGGATCAAGCTCTCATTGCTCACGCTCGGCTCCGGGTCGGCGGCAACAAACTTGACCGTCGGCGGCAGCGTGGTCTGAATCGAGACCCCCTCTGCGAGCGACTTGCCGGCGTTTTTGACCGAGATCACGAACTGGGCCGACGCGCCGATGTTGATCTCGCCGGGGACTGAGGTCTCGATGGAGATCACGGGAACCGTCGAGGACGTGTTCAACTCCGGCGAACGAATCTGCCCTCGGACGGCGGGCGACAGCGAGGTCAGCACAAGAAGCACGAATCCGGCAAGAACAGTGGAACGATACATCTTACCCCTCGTAAGGCTGGCGAATCGCGGGCAAACGGCAACCGGACCCGGTGCCTTCCGCGTCGCGACTCTAGGTGGGATGTTTGATGGCAGGCGTCGTCGCGGGCAGTCTCAGCACGATGCTGGCATTGCCCGCCCGTACCGGGAAAGGGGCCGGTCTCCCGGTGACGGATCAACCGCTGTTATCGGCTGGTCTGCATGCATTGTTTAATCGGGACGTGATCGTTTGGCCAAGCATGCGGCCTGGAACGGTGGCAACGGGGCGGGTTTTGACGGCTGCCCAAGATGTGCCGCAGGCGGCCAAGCAGGGCTGCGCTCCGAATCCCCACCAGAAGACGTAATTACGCCGCTGGCCGGCGCTTCGGGTGACGGTGCTGTCCCGTGGATGCCGACGAGCCTCTGTCTGATTTCCCGGATTCTGACCCGGAATGTTGTTGGAATCCTGTTGCGGCATACAATAACGGCGTTTTCGCTGAGCTTCGGTCGCGTGTAGAGAATCGCTGACAAGACCGCTTGCGCAGGTCGGGCTCTCCGAGACCGGCGCAATTGCATGGGTGGTTCTGAGGAGGCAAACCGGGCGATGAGAATCGAACGCGTGGAGTTGCTGCCGCTGTGCTATCCGTTTGCCGGCAGTTGGAAGTTCCTGGAAGGTTCGCCGGGGCACACGGTGGTTCTGGTCAAGGTCACGGCGGACGACGGCACCGTCGGCTGGGGTCAGAGTCTGCCGGTGCCCAAGTGGAGCTACGAGACGTTAGAAACCGTCTTCGTCGTCCTGCAAAACCATTTCGCTCCGGCCGTGCTGGGCCGCGACCCCTTGGATCTGGACAGTTGTCAGCGGGCGTTGGACGGCGCCTTGGCTCCGGGGTTCTCGACGGGCATGCCGCTGGCCCGCGCGGGCTTGGAGATTGCCCTGCACGACCTGGCCGGCAAACTGACCGGACGTTCCCTCGCCGAACTCTGGGGCCGGCCCCGAGGAGGTCCCATCACGCTCAGCTGGACGGTGACCGCCCGATCGCTGGAGGAAGCCGAGGCGGAGGTCGCTTCCAGCCGGCAACGCGGTTATCGGAACTTCAACTTGAAGGTCGGCGCCGACCCGATTTTCGACGTGGGGTTGGCCGCCCTCGTGCGACGACTGGCGCCCGACAGCTTCCTGTGGGCCGATGCCAATGGCGGATATGACCTCGCCACGGCGCTGGAGGTCGCGCCCAAGTTAGCCGATGCGGGCGCGGACGTGCTGGAAGCGCCGTTGCGGCCCAACCGCATCAGCGGCTATCAGGCGCTCAAACGCCAAGGAGCGTTGCCGATTACGATGGACGAGGGGCTGCTGTCGCCGGTCGAAGTCGAGGAGTTCATCCGGCTGGGCATGCTCGACGGAGTGACGATCAAGCCCTCGCGGGCCGGCGGTCTTGCCTCCGCGCGGCGGCAGATCGAGATTGTCCTGGACGCGGGCCTGTTCTTTCTGGGCAGCGGGCTGACCGATCCGGACATCGCCCTGGCGGCTTCGCTGGGGCTGTACAGCAGCTACGGTCTGGCGAAGCCGGCGGCGCTGAACGGCCCGCAATTCCTGACGGCCGGCATTCTCGTGGAACCGCTGCGGATTGTCGGCGACGTGGCGCACGCGCCCTCCGGTCCCGGACTGGGCGTGGAGGTTGACGAAGACAAAGTGAATCGCCTGCTCACGCCGCTTTCCTTTCCCGAACTCCGATAATCGCGGTCTCACAAAATGCTTCCCTCGCCAGTGCTCCTCCTTTTCGTCGGCGCCGTTTGTCTGTCCACCCTGGCCGGATGTGGCGGGCCGGAGCAGCCGGCGAAGGTGGTCCGTTCGTGCTTCGGGACGACCATGGGGACCGAGTACACCGTCCGCGTCGTGGCTCCTGCGGGCGAACCAGATTGGCCGGCGCTGCAGCAGGAAATCGACAGCCGACTGGAGGCGATCAGCCGGCAGATGTCGACCTATCTGCCGGATTCGGAGATCTCGCGATTCAACCGGTACAAAGGGCGGGACTGGTTTCCGGTCTCGGCGGAGTTCGCTCGGGTGGTGGCGGCGGGGCTGGAAGTGTCCCGAAGTACGCACGGCGCGTTCGACGTGACGGTGGGTCCGCTGGTGGATCTGTGGGGGTTTGGACCGGCGGGACGGCCCGACGACGTCCCGGCGGACGAAGCGATTGCCGCCTGCCGGGCCCGCGTGGGATATGAACGCTTGGAAGTGCGTGCCGAACCGCCCGCGCTGCGCAAACAGCGGCCGGACCTGGACATCGATCTGTCCGCGATTGCCAAAGGTTTCGCGGTGGACGAGGTCGCCAGAATCGTGGAACAATACGGAATTCGGGCCTACATGGTCGAGATCGGCGGCGAGGTGCGTACTCGGGGGCGAAAACCCGACGGCGGCTCCTGGCGGATTGGGATCGAGCGGCCCGTCGCCACGGCGCGGGAGATTCAATGGGTCGTCGAGTTGGACGACCGATCGCTGGCCACGTCCGGCGATTACCGGAACTTCTTTGAACAGCAAGGCCGCCGCTATTCGCACGAGATCGACCCTCGCACCGGCCGCCCCGTCGAGCACGGGCTGGTTTCCGTCTCCGTGCTGGCCGGCGACTGTATGACGGCGGACGCCTGGGCGACGGCCCTGATCGTTTTGGGCCCGGAAGCGGCCTTGCCGGCGGCGCGACAGCAGGGGTTGGATGTGCTGTGCATGATCCACACGCGGGAGGGATGGCTGGAACAGACAACGCCCGGTTTTGCCGCCCGGCTGCGCCCGGTCGAGCGTTAGAAACCGATCATTCGCCATCCCGCCTTCATCTTTCTGTCACCCCATCTTTCTGTCAGCCTCTTCCATTTTTCCTGTTGTCTTTCTGCCGTTCCCATTTCGCTGCTTTGCGATCAGGACTCTGTTTGGAAACGGTTGCGGCGGTCGGGCGCATCTCGTATGTTGGACGTTAGCCAAGTGACCAATTTCTCGTCTCGGTTCTTTGGGGGCATCGGGTGGTCTTATGAGTGCATGGCTCGTCTCGGCGGGACTGGCCGCAGTGTTGTTGGGGCAGGTGGAGGCGCAGCATCCCCCGGACGCTTCTGCGTCGATCGAAAAGGCAATTTGGGAACTGGGCGACGCCCGCTTTTCGGTGCGGCAGGCGGCGGCGCGCACGCTGTGGCAACATGGCCTGGCGGCGGAAGCCGCCTTGCAGCGGGCGGCCGAGAGCGGCGATCGCGAGACGCGGGTGCGCGCCCGCAGCATTTTGAACGACTTCCGCTACGGCATTCTGCCCGGCGTGCCGGCGGAGACGGTCGCACGGATCCGCCAATTTCGGGACGGGAGCGCCGCCGAGCGACTGGCGGCGTTCCAGATCCTGGCGGAACGCGGCGACTTTGATACGCTCCAGCGACTGATCGGACTGGAGCCCGACGCCAACGTGCGCCGGCAACTGCTGGTGATGCTGATTCAAAGTCCGCGGGCCGTCGAGCAACTAGCCGACCTGGACCGGCTGGAAAAGCTGCTGGCCACCGTCGCCGCCGATCAGGACGAGGCTTGGCGACGAAGGATGCTGGCTCAACTGCTGTTCTCGGAGAAGATGATGCAGCAGCTGGCGGAAAAACGCGAACTGGGCCTGGTGGTCAAGGTCATCGAGCGCGAAACGTCCGCCGAAGTCCGCCGCCAGATGCTGTCCGTGCTGTTCCAGAACGCGGCCGCCGTCACGGTGCTGATCGACAAGGACCAGCTCGACCTGCTGCTGAAGCTGATCGAAAAAGAGCCCGAAAAACGCTTCCGCGGACCGTGGATCGGCCAGGTGTTGGGCAACGCGGAGGCGGTCGGTCGTCTGGCCGGTGACGAGCGGCTGGAACGCCTGTTGAAGTTTGCCCAAGAAAACATGGAAGCCGAGCAACGCGCGTCGTTGTTGCCGCAGATGTTCCAGAACCAGAGCGTCGTCCAGGCCTTGCTGGCCAAACGCGGACTCGACCGCCTGATCGCCTTGGTTGGCGCCGAGCTTGACCTGACCGTGCGCGGAGGGCTGCTGGCCGCCTTGGTCAAGTCGCCCGCGCTCAGGCAGCAGCTCGGTTCCACGGAACAGCGCCAGTACGCACTCGAACTGGCTCGCAAGGAAAAGGATCCCGCCGCGCGCGACGCCTACCTGAAGGCCCTGCTGACGGGCAGCGGCAGCTACTTCCTGTTGTCGGATTCGGAAAGCCGCAAGGCGGTGTGGGAGTTGATCAAGACGGAAACGGGTGCTGCAGAAAAGCCCGCTTCGGATTGGCGCGGCGACGCCGTCAGTCAACTGCTCAACCACTCGACGCACGACGAGTGGCTGCGAAGCGCTGACGAAATCGGCTGGCTGCTGCGGTTCCTCCGCGACGGGGCGTCTGTCGAGCAGCGAGGGCAGATCCTCATGCGGCTGGCGTTCGACTATCGCCTCAAGCCGATCCTGCAGCAGCACGCGCCGCTGGACACGCGGATCGAGTTGGCCAAGAGCGTGCCCGCCGCCACGCGGGGGCGGTTGCTGGCAGGGCTCGTGCTTCCGGCGGACGCCTCGGATCCGAAGGCCTTGGCCGATCGGTCCGCGCAGCTGGTGGCGCTGGCCCGCCAGGAGTCGGACGCCGCCGCGCGGGGCGATTATCTGCAAGGGCTGTTCGCCCATACGGGGGCGATGAAGGCGCTGCTGGACGGCGGTTTCTACGGCGACCTGTGGGGCCTGGTCACCGCCGAGGGCGACCCGGTGCGTCAGGCCGTGCTGCGGGCCGAGTTCGTCCGCAGCGACGCTGCGCTGACGGCTTTTGCCGACAGGCAGCAACTGGACGCGCTGGTCACGTTCGCCCAGGAGAACCAACACGCCGAAGCGCGGCGGCAATACCTGCGGCGTCTGCTGATCAACGAGCCGGCGCTGGTCCGGCTGATCGACAAAGGACACTACGAGGCGCTGTTTGGCCTGGCCGAACGGGAGGAAGACGCGGCCGCGCGGCTGGAATTGCTCAGCCGCTTGTACACCAGCCCCAGAGTTGTGCAGCGACTGGTCGACCAGAAACGGGTCGCCGAGTTGCTCGAATTCGGCGAGAAGTGCGCGGAGACCGGCCAGTTGAACGACTACCTGCAGCGGCTGTTCAGCAACCCGCAGGCCATGAGGACGCTGGTCGAACAAGGGCGGCTCGATTCACTGCTGGCCCTGGCCAGCAAGCTCCGCGAGGACTATCGTCGCGCATCGCTGGTCGCCGCGCTGCTGCGTTCGCCGGAGGTGGTCGGCCAGATCGCGGATGGCGAGCAGTGGAAGAAGCTCACGGCGTGGATCGAGGCCCAACCCGAGTCGGCGCGGCAGCAATTGTTCTACGCGTTGTTCGGCCGGCCGGAATGCGTGGCGATCTACGTCCAGCGAGGCCGGTTCGAGGATCTCGTGGCGCTGATCCAGAAAGAACCGCGGCCCGAACGCCGCTCGCAATTCCTGGCCATGTTGATGGCCCAGTCGGCGGTCATCGAGCGTCTGGTGGCCAAAAAAGACGTCGGCCTGTTGCTTCGCCTGGCAGAAGAACAGACCAACCCGCAAATCCGCCGCACGTTTCTGATGCGTCTGGTGGACAGTCCGCCGGCCATTGCCGCGCTGGCTGGAGCTGGCAAGTTCGACCAGTTGGTCAAGTTGGCGCGTCAAGGCGGCGACCCCAACCTGCAGCGGCAGTTGACTCAGCGTCTGCTGTACGATGACACCTGCCGGCGGGCGCTGGGCGAGACGCAGCTGGGCGGCGAGCTGGCGGAGTTGTTGCGGACGGATGCCGACGGCAATTTCCGCCGGCTGGCCGCCCGCCACGTCCTGTCCAGTACGCGCCTGCTTCAGACGCTGATCGACAGCGGCCAGACGGAGGCCTTGTTCGAGATCGCCAAGCTGGATACGGACGAGCACCCGCGGCGTTTGAACTTGCAGCGGTTGCTCTGCGCGCCCTCCGGATTAGTGCCTTATCACGTCCGCCGCGGCGAGTTGGACCAAGGCCAGCAGCGGCTGGAGGAGAACCTGGGAGACGACCTCGGGCGACTGCGGCTGGCGACGTTTTTGCTGGCGACCGGCCGAATCGACGCGCGGATCGACGAAGTCCGCGCCCGGCTGAAGCAGGCGCCCAGCGCCGACGACGCGCGGCTGCTGACTTACTTGGCGCGAGCCAACGGCGACGCCGCGACCGCCCGGCAGGCCGCCGAAGCGGCCCAGGACCCGGCGCTGCTCAAGGCGGTGCTGGTCGAACAACGGCAGTGGGCGGACGCCGCGCGGCTGCAGGCCGCCCATCCCTGTCCGCCGCCGATCCCAACGGGGCTCCGCCCTGCCGAACAGGAAACGCACCAGCGGATCGAACAGCTGGGCCTGCTGGCGGCCTATCAGCGGTTGGCGGGCGATCAGGCGGATTGCGACCAGACCGCCGCCCAGATCCGGAAACTGGCGGCGGCGCATGCGGAGGACAAAACCTTGCAGTGGTTTTGCGTCGAGGCATTGTTCTTGAACGATCGCGTTGAGGAGGGGCTCGAAATCCTGGCCGCGCTGCAACCGCCGCGGGCGTTCAATCTGTACGCGGCACGCTACCAGTACCGCCGGGCATTGGAGTTGCTGGGCTGGCGCGAGGGAGTGCTGCCGGATCGCGCGTGGTTGGAGTCGCTGTCGCAGGACGGGACCGACGCCGCACAGCAGGCCCTGCAGCGGCTGGACGGCGCACTGCTGGTGGCCCGCACGTTGCACCTGCTGGGCCGGCGAGATCAGGCCGGTGGAATCCTGGATCTGGTCGAGGCTTACGCCCAGGAGCAGCCGGACAGCAGCAGTTCGACGTCCGGCCGAAAGCAGTGCTGGGAGCGGATGTGCCTGACGCTGCTGGCGATGGGCGACCAGGTGCGTGCCTGGACAGTGGGGGCGCGCACCTTGTCCCATCCCAACGCCACGCCGTCGCTCCTGTATCGCCTTTCTCCGCAGCGCACCAACGAAGCGCAGGGCTGGTGGATGTTCTTTCGACAGGGTTACAGCCAGGAGTCGCCGGCCGAGACGTTCGGGCGCGTACACCGCATGATGAACCCGCCGCCGCAGGAAGATGCCGCCGCGTTCGAGCAACTGGCGGCGGAGGCCGAGCAGTTGGCGGACTCGCTGTCCGATTCGCGCCGCGACGCGATCAGGATCGCCGTGGGCGAGGCGGCTTTGCGGCGCAAACAACTGGACTTGGCCCGCCGCTGCCTGCAGCCGGTCGCCGAGAGCAACGCGGCCGCTGCCAGCATGTTGGCCGAGACCTGGTGGCAGAGCGGGCAGTGGCAAGAAGCGGCCGCGGCCTGCGAGGCGATCTGGGAACAAGACCACGAGCAGCTGGCCTCGCTGTACTTGTCCGGCGAGGCCCTGCAACGCGCCGGCCGCGAGGACGAAGGCCGCCGCCGCAAAGAGCAGGCCGTGTTGATGGCGTTGGACAGCCGAGCGCGGATGACGTTGGGAACCGTCCTGAACCAGCACGGCCTGTCCGAGGAAGCCGCGCAACAGTTCCAGTGGGTGCTGCGGACCGCGCCGTTCGAATCGTGGGAATGGCAAGCTGCGGCTCACTCGCTCGCCACACGCGCTGAGAGCGACGATCCTGCGGGAGCCGCCGACTTGTTCGAACAATCCTTGCTGGATGACCTGCGCACGAACTTTCATCTCCTGAACGATCGAGATTACCTCGCAACGCCCGCGAAGATCCATCGGCTGCGGGCCGCGGCGGAAACGGACGCGGGACGCTTCGAGGCTGCCGAGAAGCACATCCGGCAGGCCCTGACTGCGTTGCCCGGCGAGACGGATGTGTCCGAGGAGTTCGTGCCGCGGCTGCAGAAAGCGGGCCGGAACCAGCAGGCCGACGAGCTGTTTCAGCAGGTGTACGGACGCTACTCCGAGGCCGTCCAAGCCTGGCCCGAATGTGCGTTGCTGCACAACAATCTGGCTTGGGCGGCGGCCCGTTGCGGGCGGCACTTGGACAAAGCCCAACAGCACGCCGAACGGGCCGTCGAACTGGCGCCCGATAACGCCAGCTACCTGGACACGCTGGCCGAAGCCTACTTCCAGCTCGGCGACCGCGAGTCCGCCCTCCGCCATTCCCGCCGCGCGCTGCAGTTGCGGCCGGACGACGAGATGCTGCAGCAGCAACTGAAGCGTTTCGAACACGACCCCCTGCCGGGAAACGTTTAACAGCGTTCGAGAAATAACTGTCGCCCCGTCAGAGTAGCCATCACACTCCGTGTGATGATCAGCAAGAGACACAGTACAGTTATTTCTCGAACGCTGCTCGACTCCGGACCATTCATTCAGAGAATGCGTTTCGCTACAATGTCCGGTTGAGAGAACCGCACCGTGGCGGCCGACGGGGACTTGGATTTGAGTGCCAACGACGATTTCGCCCTGGTGTTGAAGCGGCAGTGTGCTGGGATGTTGCGGAGGTCCGTGTGATGCAAGTTGACGTGATCCGTCCAAACCTGTTAGTCGGCTCGTGTCCCAGGTCGAGAGGCGATGTCGACCAGCTGAAGTCAGAGTTCGGCGTCACGGCCGTGTTGAATCTGCAGACGGAAGCCGATTTCCAGTACACGGGAATCGACTGGCAGGATCTGGCTTCCTACTACGAAGTGCAAGGCATGGAAGTGCGGCGTGTTCCGGTGGTCGATTTCGATCCGGGCTCGCTCCGCGACAACTTGCCCCGGTGCGTTGCCCAGTTGGACGAACTGCTTCGTACCGGCCGCACCGTTTACGTCCACTGCAACGCCGGGATCAATCGCTCGCCGAGCGCGACAATCGCCTACCTGCACTGGGTCGAGCGGCAGGAGTTGGGCGAAGCCGTCTGGACGGTGACCAGCCGGCACGCCTGCGATCCTTACGTCACGGCGATCGTCCAAGCGACGCCGTCCTGGGACGAGATCCGCGCGAGGGAGGACGAACCGCCGTCCATTTGAAGGCGAGGGAAATCGGCCTTCACCGCGCTCGGCGCGCGTTCGGCGCAGGTCTCCCGACCTCGCGTTCGGCGCAGGTCTCCCGACCTCGCCGGAACCCGTCACAGCGACTCGATCAATCGCAGGCAGACTTCGCGGACGGTGGCGGGGTTGGCGTTGGGATTGTGACGTTTGGCTTGACCGATCAGGGCCCCCAGCGCCTTTTGCTTGCCGCCTTTCACTTCGGCCACGATCTGCGGGTTCTCGCCCAGCAGTCGCTGGCACAGTTCGACGATCTCGCCGCGGTCCACGCGGGCGATGCCTAGGGCTTGCATCGCGTCGGCAGTGGATTTGCCGGAAGCGAGCATCTCGTTGAAGACATCTCGTGCTCGCGAGTTGTCCAGATCGCCGCGTTGGACCATTTGCAGCAATTCGGCCAAAGCCGCAGCCGAGATGGGAAAGGCGTCGATGCCGATGTTGCGGTCGTTCAAGGTGCGCAGCACGTCCTGCTGAACCCAGTTGCTGGCGCGCTTGCCGTCGCCTACGGCATCCGCCAGCGCCACGTAGTAATCGACCAGCGCACGGCCCTGGTTCACAATCACGTCGGCATCGTAGGCGTCGATGCCGTACGTGGCCTGCAACCGCTGGCGGATCGCCGCCGGCAGTTCGCCCAACTCGCTGCGCACGCGCTGGACGTCTTCGGGCTTTACGATCACCGGCACCAGGTCGGGGTCGGGAAAGTAGCGGTAGTCGCTGGATTCCTCTTTCTGCCGCTGGGGCCGCGTCACCTGGGCTTGATCGTCCCAGCCGCGGGTCGTCTTGTGGCCGCCGGGGGCGCCCAGCGTGAGTCCCGTCTCCTGCCAGGCTTCGTATTGCCGCGCGGCCTCGTAGGCCAGCGCCCGTTCGACCGCCCGGAAGCTGTTCATGTTCTTGACTTCCACGATCGGCGTAGCCACCTTGCCGGCGGGGGTCGGGATGTGCAGGTTGATGTTGGCATCGACGCGCAGGCTGCCTTCCTGCATGTTGCAGTCCGACACGCCCAGGTACGTCAGCAGCAGTTTCAACTCGTTCAGATAGACGCGGGCCTCTTGCGGCGAGCGCAAATCCGGATGGCTGACAATCTCCAGCAGCGGCGTGCCGGTGCGGTTGAGGTCGATGCGGCTGTCCGCCTTGCCGGCCACCTCGTCGTGCATGCTCTTGCCGGCGTCCTCCTCCAGGTGCGCGCGGATGATCCGCACGCGTTTGGGCTCGAAGGCCCCCTTGGGATCGCTGATCTCCAGCCAGCCCTCGCGCGACAGCGGCAAATCGTACTGGCTGATCTGGTAGTTCTTCGGCAGGTCCGGATAGTAGTACTGCTTGCGGTCCCACTTGGTGAATTCGGGGATCTCGCAGTTCAGGGCCACCGCCGTCTTGAGCGACAGTTGGAACGCCTTCCGATTCATCACGGGCAACGAGCCGGGCAGGCCGGTGCACACGGGGCAGGTCTGCGTGTTCGGCGGTGCCCCGAATTGGGTGCTGCAGCGGCAGAACATTTTCGACCGGGTCAGCAGCTGGACGTGGACTTCCAGGCCGATGACGACATCGTACGGTTGTGCGCTCATGGGCGTGTGCTCGTCAGCGGGGGTCTGCGCGTGTGCCAATCCGTCGCCTGTTGGAACATGCACGC
>ERZ795059.3483-NODE-3483-length-15292-cov-11.266391_pt1 | contig 15292 bp, 13 predicted proteins | sample MGYA00375143_ERZ795059 | MGnify/ENA primary metagenome ERZ795059 (study PRJEB30188, sample SAMN05720168) | activated sludge metagenome | isolation source: Anaerobic digester | place: USA | collected 2015-01-07 ... | reverse complement strand
GGCGATAAAGGCGGAAAAGATGCCGACATATTTCGGCGATATAAGCTATACGCTGAAACCTTACGCGAAAGGGCTGAAACTCGAGGTCCGCGGGAAAGCGAAGCCGCCGGAAGGGTTCCTGTTCAGGGACCCGAGGACGGGGAAAGAGTTTACATTTAATAAGTTGCCTGCTAATATAGTAATATCAGGCAAAGGGGACGAATGAGCGCAAAGACACTGGAAGAACTGGCGGAAAAACTCAAGGTATCGCGCAGGACCATTTCGCGGGCGCTGAAGAACGACGCGAACGTCGCGAGCGAGACGCGCCGGCGCATACTCGACTACCTCGAGAAGGACAAGTATTTCCCGAACGTCCACGCCGCGAGTTTGGCGTCCAAGAAGATCAACGTCATCGGGCTCATATTCCCGAAGAACGCCTTCCTTCACGCCGACTTCTTCGCGATAGACACTATAAAAGGCGCGGCAAAGTTCGCCAACGAGAACAATTACCAGCTGATGATGTTCACGCAGAACAAGTTCGACAGTGACCAGTGCCTGCAGATGTATAAGAGCAAGCTCGTCGGCGGGCTCATGATAGTCGCGATATCGAAGGACGATACCGAAAAGATCGAGGAGCTCAGGAAGAACCATGTCCCGGTATCGCTGCTCTTCGCCTATTCGGACGCGGTGGATTCCTTCGGCTGCGACAACAAGCGCGGCGGATACATAGCGACGAAGCACCTCATTGATTCCGGGAGGAAGAGGATAGCTTTCATACACGGCCACGAGAACTGGTTCGACTCCGCGGAAAGGTTCGAGGGGTACAAGAAAGCGCTCGAGGAAGCCGGCATGCCGTTCAGGCAGGAGTATGTCGAACGCGGCTACTTCAGGTATGAGGATGCCCAGGAAGCGACGAAGAAACTCATGGCGCTGGACAAACCGCCCGACGGCATATTTTCCGCGAACGACAGGATGGCCATAGGCGTCATAAGGGCCCTTAAAGTGGGGGGTAAGAAGGTGCCCGAGGACGTCTCCGTGATAGGGTTCGATAACATACCCATTTGCGATTTCTTCGACCCGCCCATCACCACCGTCGCGCAGCCGGTAATGGAGATCGCTTATACCGCCGGCAACGATCTGCTGGATTCCATCAATTCCCCGCACAAGAAGCCGCGCCTGCGCCTGCTTGAGCCGAACCTCGTAATACGCAAATCCGCCTGATTGGCGTATTGCGCCTGCCATTTATTCGTGATATAATTATCAACCTATGAAGGAAACGGGCAAGGGAAAGAGGATTGAGGACAGGTTATTAGGGGACGAATGGGCCGATTGGAAGCCCGGCGCCAAAGCCGGGGGCTCGTCCGATGCCCCGAAATCCCTCTTCCTGCTGTTTTCCTTCCTTGTTTTAGCCCTGTTGTTACTGGGTATATGGCTCTTCTGGTACCTTGCCTTCCCGAGGTTCGAGAGCTTCGGGCCGGGTTTCGTGCCTGCTGCCGGGGCGGCGTTCATAGCGTTTGGATGCGTATTGGCGGCGTGGTACGCTTCGCAGGCCCTGTCGGCGGCTTTCAGGGCGAAACTTACGACTTCTTTCGTGGCCGGCAGGTTATCCCTGAGGATGCTTTTGCCGGGGGCCGTCCGGATAGCATCGTTGTTCGGCATAACGAAAGACAGGATCGGAAGCTCGTTTATAAAGTTCCACAACGACCTCATGTACGCGACGGGGACCGGCAAATCCGTAAAGAAAATATTGATATTATTGCCACGGTGCCTCTCGGCGGAGATAAGGAATAAGATAAAGGAACTCGGGGAAAAATACGAATTCACCGCATACACCGCTTTCGGCGGAGATGAAGCGCGGAAGGCCATAAAGGACAACCGCCCGGATGCCGTCATCGGGATAGCGTGCGAAAGGGACCTCATCTCGGGAATACAGGATACGGCCCCGAAGATGCCGGTCTTCGGCCTTGCCAACAAACGTCCGGAAGGCCCCTGCAAGAACACCTCCGTAGATATGGGCGAGCTGGAAAGGATCGTCAGGTACTGCCTCTCAAAATAATATGAGCGAAAGATTACTGAATACGATAAAAAGGTCCAGGGAATATCTCCTTGGCAGGCAGGTAGAGGAAGGTTATTTCCATTCCGTATTTCACATGGACCTCGGCCTCGAGGCCGATACCCTCATGATCCTGCGTTTTCTCGGGATGAGGGACGACGCCCTTGAGGACAAGTTTATAACTTTCATGCTCGAGCGCCGGCTCGAGGACGGCGGATGGTCAATATACCCTGGCGGGCCGCCGGAACTGAACTCGACGATCAAATGCTATATCGCCCTGAAATTGAAGGGATTCGAGGACCGGAACAGCGTGATGGCAAGGGACCGCCAGATAATACTGAACCTCGGCGGGATAGAGAAGGCCAACAGCTTCACGAAGTTCTACCTCGCGATGTTCGGCCTCGGCAGCTGGGATGCGGTGCCCGCAATACCGCCGGAGTTGGTGCTCCTGCCCGACTGGTTCCCGGTGAATATCTATGATTTCAGCGCGTGGACGAGGACTATCGTCGTGCCGCTATCCATAATATGGTCGTTCAAGCCGGTCCGCAGGATGCAGGAAGGTTTTAACGTCGACGAACTGTATAAGGCGGGCCGCAGGATGACGGACTGCGGCATAAAGCCGGACAGGGGCATCAGCTGGAAGAACTTCTTCCTTCTCTTTGACGGTATCATGAAGATATCGTATAAACTGTACCTGCGGCCGTTCAGGCGCATAGCGGTAAAGAGGGCCGAGCGGTGGATGACCGAAAGGTTGGAAAAGAGCGACGGCCTCTGCGCGATATATCCCGCGATGGTGAATTCGGTCATGGCGCTTTCATGCCTCGGTTACAAAAACGACCATCCGCTGGTCAAGGCGAATATCGACGAGGTAATGAAGCTTTTGGTCGACCACGGCCACAAGATGGAGACGCAGCCGTGCGTCTCGCCGGTATGGGACACCGCCCTGGCCGTTTACGCGCTCGGGATATCCGGTTTCCCGAAGGACGATGAGGCGATGAGGAAGGCGGCGCGCTGGCTGCTCTCGAAACAGGTCAACGATATAGGCGACTGGAAGAAGAAAGCGAAGCACGCGCAGCCCGGCGGATGGTACTTCGAGTTCAGGAACGAGTTCTATCCCGACATAGACGATTCCGCGCAGGTCCTGCTCGGCCTCATGCAGGTCGACATGGGAGACGAAGAGGGCAGGAAGAAACAGGAATTCAACCGCGGGCTCGACTGGATGCTGAAGATGCAATCCTCTGACGGAGGTTTCAGCTCATATGACAAGGATAATAACAAGAAATTCCTGAACAGGGTGCCGTTCGCGGACCATAACGCGATGCTCGATCCCACGTGCTCCGATATAACGGGCCGCGCCTGTGAATTGCTCGGGAGGTTGAAGTTCGACCCGAGGAAAGCTCCGCTGAAGAAGGCGATAAAGTTCCTCAAGAAAGACAGGATACCCGACGGCACATGGTACGGCCGATGGGGGGTCAACTACCTGTACGGCACGTTCCTCGCGTGCCGCGGACTTTCCTTGGCGGCGGCGGGATCGTGTAAAAAAGAACTGGATGAGGCCGCGAAATGGGTCCGCAGCGTGCAGAACGACGACGGCGGGTGGGGCGAATCTCCGTTGACCTACGATGACCCTTTTAGAAAGGGGAAGGGCCGGTCATGCGCCTCGCAGACGGCATGGGCACTTCTAACGCTCTTCGCGTCGGGGGATAGCGAAAGCAACGCCGTAGAACGCGGAATAGAATACCTCGTCACGCACCAGGATGTGACGGGCAACTGGGAGGAGGAGGATTTCACGGGGACCGGGTTCCCGAGAGTATGCTATCTCCGTTACGAGCTTTATCCCGTGGTGTTTCCGCTTATCGCGCTCTCGGAATATGCCGCAGCTCGCGGAAAATTAAAGGTATAATAAAATATGAGATTCAAGCCGGGGCTTACCGCCAAGATAACGAAACAGATAGTATCGAACAAGATAAGGGGCAGGAAGCGTTTCGCCCTGGTTTTAATGCTCGAGCCGACCTTCATGTGCAACCTCGCCTGCGAGGGCTGCGGCAGGATAAGGGAGTACAAGGAAGGCCTGAACAGGATGATGAGCGTTGACGAATGCATGAAGGCCGTCGATGAGTGCGGCGCGCAGATCGTCTCGATATGCGGGGGCGAGCCGCTCGTCTATCCGCATATTGAAGAGCTTATCGACCGGCTGGTCAAAAAAGGCAAGTACATCTACCTGTGCACGAACGGACTGCTGTTCAGGGACAAGATGCCGCGCCTGCGCCTGCTTGAGCCGAACCTCGTAATACGCAAATCCGCCTGATTGGCGTATTGCGCCTGCCATTTATTCGTGATATAATTATCAACCTATGAAGGAAACGGGCAAGGGAAAGAGGATTGAGGACAGGTTATTAGGGGACGAATGGGCCGATTGGAAGCCCGGCGCCAAAGCCGGGGGCTCGTCCGATGCCCCGAAATCCCTCTTCCTGCTGTTTTCCTTCCTTGTTTTAGCCCTGTTGTTACTGGGTATATGGCTCTTCTGGTACCTTGCCTTCCCGAGGTTCGAGAGCTTCGGGCCGGGTTTCGTGCCTGCTGCCGGGGCGGCGTTCATAGCGTTTGGATGCGTATTGGCGGCGTGGTACGCTTCGCAGGCCCTGTCGGCGGCTTTCAGGGCGAAACTTACGACTTCTTTCGTGGCCGGCAGGTTATCCCTGAGGATGCTTTTGCCGGGGGCCGTCCGGATAGCATCGTTGTTCGGCATAACGAAAGACAGGATCGGAAGCTCGTTTATAAAGTTCCACAACGACCTCATGTACGCGACGGGGACCGGCAAATCCGTAAAGAAAATATTGATATTATTGCCACGGTGCCTCTCGGCGGAGATAAGGAATAAGATAAAGGAACTCGGGGAAAAATACGAATTCACCGCATACACCGCTTTCGGCGGAGATGAAGCGCGGAAGGCCATAAAGGACAACCGCCCGGATGCCGTCATCGGGATAGCGTGCGAAAGGGACCTCATCTCGGGAATACAGGATACGGCCCCGAAGATGCCGGTCTTCGGCCTTGCCAACAAACGTCCGGAAGGCCCCTGCAAGAACACCTCCGTAGATATGGGCGAGCTGGAAAGGATCGTCAGGTACTGCCTCTCAAAATAATATGAGCGAAAGATTACTGAATACGATAAAAAGGTCCAGGGAATATCTCCTTGGCAGGCAGGTAGAGGAAGGTTATTTCCATTCCGTATTTCACATGGACCTCGGCCTCGAGGCCGATACCCTCATGATCCTGCGTTTTCTCGGGATGAGGGACGACGCCCTTGAGGACAAGTTTATAACTTTCATGCTCGAGCGCCGGCTCGAGGACGGCGGATGGTCAATATACCCTGGCGGGCCGCCGGAACTGAACTCGACGATCAAATGCTATATCGCCCTGAAATTGAAGGGATTCGAGGACCGGAACAGCGTGATGGCAAGGGACCGCCAGATAATACTGAACCTCGGCGGGATAGAGAAGGCCAACAGCTTCACGAAGTTCTACCTCGCGATGTTCGGCCTCGGCAGCTGGGATGCGGTGCCCGCAATACCGCCGGAGTTGGTGCTCCTGCCCGACTGGTTCCCGGTGAATATCTATGATTTCAGCGCGTGGACGAGGACTATCGTCGTGCCGCTATCCATAATATGGTCGTTCAAGCCGGTCCGCAGGATGCAGGAAGGTTTTAACGTCGACGAACTGTATAAGGCGGGCCGCAGGATGACGGACTGCGGCATAAAGCCGGACAGGGGCATCAGCTGGAAGAACTTCTTCCTTCTCTTTGACGGTATCATGAAGATATCGTATAAACTGTACCTGCGGCCGTTCAGGCGCATAGCGGTAAAGAGGGCCGAGCGGTGGATGACCGAAAGGTTGGAAAAGAGCGACGGCCTCTGCGCGATATATCCCGCGATGGTGAATTCGGTCATGGCGCTTTCATGCCTCGGTTACAAAAACGACCATCCGCTGGTCAAGGCGAATATCGACGAGGTAATGAAGCTTTTGGTCGACCACGGCCACAAGATGGAGACGCAGCCGTGCGTCTCGCCGGTATGGGACACCGCCCTGGCCGTTTACGCGCTCGGGATATCCGGTTTCCCGAAGGACGATGAGGCGATGAGGAAGGCGGCGCGCTGGCTGCTCTCGAAACAGGTCAACGATATAGGCGACTGGAAGAAGAAAGCGAAGCACGCGCAGCCCGGCGGATGGTACTTCGAGTTCAGGAACGAGTTCTATCCCGACATAGACGATTCCGCGCAGGTCCTGCTCGGCCTCATGCAGGTCGACATGGGAGACGAAGAGGGCAGGAAGAAACAGGAATTCAACCGCGGGCTCGACTGGATGCTGAAGATGCAATCCTCTGACGGAGGTTTCAGCTCATATGACAAGGATAATAACAAGAAATTCCTGAACAGGGTGCCGTTCGCGGACCATAACGCGATGCTCGATCCCACGTGCTCCGATATAACGGGCCGCGCCTGTGAATTGCTCGGGAGGTTGAAGTTCGACCCGAGGAAAGCTCCGCTGAAGAAGGCGATAAAGTTCCTCAAGAAAGACAGGATACCCGACGGCACATGGTACGGCCGATGGGGGGTCAACTACCTGTACGGCACGTTCCTCGCGTGCCGCGGACTTTCCTTGGCGGCGGCGGGATCGTGTAAAAAAGAACTGGATGAGGCCGCGAAATGGGTCCGCAGCGTGCAGAACGACGACGGCGGGTGGGGCGAATCTCCGTTGACCTACGATGACCCTTTTAGAAAGGGGAAGGGCCGGTCATGCGCCTCGCAGACGGCATGGGCACTTCTAACGCTCTTCGCGTCGGGGGATAGCGAAAGCAACGCCGTAGAACGCGGAATAGAATACCTCGTCACGCACCAGGATGTGACGGGCAACTGGGAGGAGGAGGATTTCACGGGGACCGGGTTCCCGAGAGTATGCTATCTCCGTTACGAGCTTTATCCCGTGGTGTTTCCGCTTATCGCGCTCTCGGAATATGCCGCAGCTCGCGGAAAATTAAAGGTATAATAAAATATGAGATTCAAGCCGGGGCTTACCGCCAAGATAACGAAACAGATAGTATCGAACAAGATAAGGGGCAGGAAGCGTTTCGCCCTGGTTTTAATGCTCGAGCCGACCTTCATGTGCAACCTCGCCTGCGAGGGCTGCGGCAGGATAAGGGAGTACAAGGAAGGCCTGAACAGGATGATGAGCGTTGACGAATGCATGAAGGCCGTCGATGAGTGCGGCGCGCAGATCGTCTCGATATGCGGGGGCGAGCCGCTCGTCTATCCGCATATTGAAGAGCTTATCGACCGGCTGGTCAAAAAAGGCAAGTACATCTACCTGTGCACGAACGGACTGCTGTTCAGGGACAAGATGCCGCGCCTGAAACCGAGCGAGAACCTCATGGTCAACTTCCATATAGACGGCCTCGAGAAGACCCACGACGCGATAACGGGGCTGAAGGGCGCCTACAATAAGGTCATAGAGGCGATAAAGGCCGCGAAGAAGAAGGGCTACTTCGTCTGCACGAACACTACTATATACAAGCAGACCGATATAAATGAATTGAGGCAGTTATTCAAAACGCTTGACGAGCTGAAAGTGGACGGTTTCCTGATATCCCCCGCCTACGGATACGTGCATGTCGGCGAAGCGTTCTTTTTAAAGAAGAAAGAGCTCGCGGAATATTTCAGGAAGCTCGAGCCCGAATTCAAGAAGTACAATTTCCTCGGTTCCCCGTTATATATTGAGTTCGTGCAGGGCAAGCGCGAGATCGATTGCGCGCCGTGGTCTGTGCCGACTCGCAACCCGTTCGGCTGGCGTTCACCGTGCTACCAGCTTGCCGACAGGCATTTCGCGACATATAAAGAGATGATTGAAAAGACCGACTGGAAAAAATACGGCCCGAAGAGCAGGAACCCCCGCTGCGCGGAATGCGCGGTGCATGCCGGTTTCGAGCCGGCCAGCGTGCTCGAAGGGAAATCGTTCAAGGATATAATGAAGCTCATAGGATGGCAGTTCACTTAGGGCCAAGTCATGAAAGCTCAGGAATTCAGGGAAGGCCTCGAAAAGCTCGGGTATGATTTCTTCACCGGGGTCCCGTGTTCGCTTCTCGGAAGCATTATCGGGGAGCTCGGGGACGGCTATATCCCGTCGGTAAGGGAGGATACCGCTCTCGGGCTCGCGGCCGGCGCGTATCTCGGAGGGAAGAAGCCGTGCGTTCTTATGCAGAACTCGGGCATAGGGTATTCCCTAAATGTACTTACGAGCCTCAACCTCATATACGATATACCGGTTCTGCTCATTATCAGCTTCCGCGGTTTTGAGGGAAAAGATGCGCCGGAGCACATAATAATGGGAAGGCACTGCGTCGAGCTTATGGAGGCCGTAGGGATAAACTCGAAGGTCTGCGGCGGGCCCGATATCGGCGCCGCGCTTGCGGAAGCAGACGCGTTGGCAAAGGAAGGCAAGCCCTTCGCCTTGTTCATAAGAGAGGGGGCCGTATCATGATAATGCGCGACGCGATCGCCGGCCTGCTCTCGGTCGTAAAAGACGAATATATAATCTGCGCGAACGGATTCATTTCGCGCGATACCTTTAACGCAAAAGACAGGCCGCGGAATTTCTATATGCTCGGCTCGATGGGCCAGGCGTCGTCGATAGGACTCGGGCTCGCGCTCGCGGACCCGGATAAAAAGGTCGTAGTGTTCGACGGCGACGGCAACCTTTTGATGAACCTCGGCATACTCGCGATGGTCGCGAAGATATCGCCTAAGAACCTCGTCCACGTCGTCCTCGATAACGAATGTTATGACTCTACCGGCGGCCAGCCGACTGTATCATCCTCGACAGACCTTGCCGAGGCAGCGCGCGGATGCGGGATAAGGAACGTAATGAAGGCAGGCGGGACGGCGGATATTACGGCGGCCTTCAGGGAATGCCTCGACAGGCAGGGCCCGAATTTCCTGCTGGTAAAAGTCGGGCGCGATCCCGCCGGGAAAGCCCCGCGCGTGGATATCGCGCCGCCGCAGATAGCGGGGAGGTTCAAAAAAGCATGAAGAGATATGTGCTTCTCAACCCCGGGCCGGTGAATATAAGGGAGAGCGTAAGGAGGAAGTTGCTCGCGCCTGACATCTGCCACCGCGAGCCCGAGTTCTCCTCGCTGATGGCCGGCTGCGCAAAAAAACTGCTCCGCGCATTTTCGGCGGCATCCTACGAAGCCGTCTTCATAACGGGTTCCGGCACGGCCGCGCTTGAGGCAGCCGTCGCGTCTTCGGTACCGCGCGGCAGGAAGATCCTCGTCATAAATAACGGGATATACGGCGAAAGGATAGCCGTTATCGCCGGCCGCCACGGGATAGGCACCGTAAACATCAGGTCGGATATCACCCGGACGCCGGACCTCGAGGCCGTGGAAAAGAAGCTCCGCGCCGACAGGTCGATCGCGGTAGTCGCGATGGTCCATCATGAGACGTCAACAGGGATATTGAACCCCGTAAACGAAGCCGGAAAACTTTGCAGAAAATACAAAAAACTGTATCTTTTGGATTCGATAAGCGCCATCGGCGGGGAGGACCTCGACCTCAGGAAATGCGGGGTCGATATCTGTATAGGGACTGCCAATAAATGCATAGAAAGCATACCCGGAGTTTCGTTCGTGCTCCTGAAGAAGTCGGCGCTGCCGGAGATCAGGAGGGTCGCGCCGAGGTCGCTTTATTTAGATATCCCCGCGAATCTGGAAGCGCAGAAGGCGGGCTCTCCGTTATTTACTCCCGCGGTGCAGGCTTTCCTCGCGCTCGACGGCGCGCTGGATGAACTGCTCAAGGAAGGCACCGGCAACCGCATAAAGAGATACCGCAAGCTTGCGGGCCGCCTGAGGAAAGCGTTCGACGGCGCGGGGCTCGAATACCTCGTGGACCCGGCTTACCATTCGAATACGATAACGGCTTTGCGTTTGCCCGCCGGCTGTACCTATGAAAAGCTGCACCGGGAATTCAAGTCCAGGGGATTCGTCATATACGCGGGCCAGTCCAGGCTCAGGAAGACGATATTCAGGATAGCCAACATGGGACAGATAACCGGGCGCGATTCCCGCCGGCTCATAAAGGCGGTAAGGAGCATATTCAAGAAATGAAGGCCGTTATACTCGCCGCGGGGATAGGCAACCGCCTGAAACCCCTGACGGACAAGATGCCGAAATCGCTGATAAATATCGGCGGAAGGACCGTGCTCGAGCGCATGCTCGATTCGCTCGTAGACCTCGGCATAACGGACGTGACGATCGTGGTCGGCCACCTGAAGCAGATGATAACAGGCCTGATAGGGAAGGATTACAGGACGGCCGTATGCAAATATATAACCAACCCGGATTACGAGCTCGGCAGCATCCTTTCGCTGTATGCGGCAAGGAACGAGTTCGCCGATGACGACACCCTGATTATGGACGCGGACGTCATATTCGAGCAGAAGGTCCTCGCGAAAATTGCCGATTCGAGGAACGCCAACTGTTTCCTTGTCGACAGGGATTTTAAGGATACCGGAGAGGAGATGAAGGTCGCCTCCCTCGGAGGCAGGGTGGTACAGATAGCGAGGAAGATCACGAGGGAGCATGACAGCACCGGGGAAGGGGTGGGTTTCTGCAAGGTGTCCTCCGCCGACTCGAGAGAGCTCTTAAAGGCCCTCGAAAAGAGGATATGCCTTAACCGCCTCTGCGATTACGAGATGGCGCTCGATGATTTCTGCCAGCGCGCCGGCGCGGGCATAGAGGATGTGACGGGGTTGAAATGGACGGAGATAGATTTCCCTGAAGACGTTAAAAAAGCGCAGGAGATCTCGGGAGGGTTACTATGAAGAGCATCAACAGGGTCTTAAGTGAACCGCTTTCCGGCTTGTTCGTAAAGTCGGGCCTGCACCCGAATTCGATCACCTTGATGAGCGGGGCGGCGGGGCTTATCGCTTTTTTATTCTTCTGCATAGGCAGCAAGATGAGTTTTGTAATCGGCGCGCTCTTCTTCGAGCTGTTCTATGTACTCGATAACTGCGACGGAGAGGTCGCGAGGGCGAAAGGGCTGTCGTCGAAGTTCGGCAGCTGGCTCGACACGATGGTTGATTACATAATCCATGTCATCGCGTTCGGAGGGATAATGCTCGGCGTATACAGGCAGAACGAGAACCCGGTGATATTCATCGCGGGGATAGCCGCCATGATAGGGATATTCCTGTCGTTCTTTGTCGTCATACTCCAAAAGACGAAAAATTACGGGCTTGCGATACACGGCATGCCGAAAGCGCCGGGCGGCGCAGAGAAGCAGTTGAGCGTCTGGGACAAGGTGATCGATGTGCTGTCCGTCGGGGATTTCTCGCTTGTCGTGATATTATTTGCCGTCATAGGCAGGATGGAGACGCTCCTGTGGCTTGCCGCGGTAGGCGCGAACCTTTTCTGTGTCATACTGCTTGCGGTCAACTTCAAATACCTGACCGGCCGTGAATAGATGAAGATATTCAAGAATGCCGTGCTGGCCCTGGCGGCCGCGCTCTTTGTGTGGATAATCCTCAAGTCGGGCCCCGACCTGATACTGGCGCAGATCGTCTCGCTAAACTGGAAGATAGCGGCTGTCATAGCGGCCTACCTTATCGTATATTACTTTGATACGATGGGATGGCGGTGGGCTTTTCGCGGGAAAGTGAAACTTCCGTCGCTATGGCGGTTCTTCCTCGCAAGACAGGCGGGTGAGGCGATAAATTACACTACGCCGACCGCATATATAGGCGGCGAGCCGGTAAAGGCGCTCGTGCTGCGCAAGCGCGACGGCGTCGATATGGTGGACGGGCTCGCGAGCGTCGTGATAGCGAAGACATCGCTGTTCCTTAGCAAAGTCGTCTTCCTGCTGGCGGGCATACTGGTCGCGCTGAAGATATTCAGGTTCAGCGGCATAGTCGCGACCGGGATACTCTGGACCTTCGCGGGGGTTTTTGGATTGCTGGTCCTTTTCCTGTTCCTGCAGAAGAAGGGCCTCTTCATGCTCGGGCTCAAGATGGCGCGAAAGTTCAGGCTCAACGATCCCCTTGAAGGGAAGAGGACGAGCCTCGAAGAAATAGACAGGGTAATCAGCGAATTTTACGCGAAGGAGAGGCCGCGCTTCTTCCTTTCCTTCCTGAATCACCTAATCGGGTGGTTCGCCGGCCTCATCGAGGTGTATCTGATAATGTATTTCCTCGGCGTTCAGGTTGATTGGGCCCGGGCGCTCGTGATAGAGGTTTTCTTTAAGGCAGCGAACTCCGCGTTCTTTTTTGTGCCGGCAGCCCTCGGGGTGCAGGAAGGCGCCGGATACGCGGTGCTCGCCGCGCTCGGTATAGGCGGAGAGATCGGCGTAGCGCTCAGCATAATCAAAAGGATACGTGAGATCGCCTGGGCGGGTTTCGGGCTCGCAATATACTGGAAGACGCCAAAATGATATTAGTGACAGGGGCTAACGGTTTCATTGGTTCGAGGGTCGTTCGCCAGCTGCTCGGGCAGGGCGAACGGGTGCGGTGTTTTGTCCGCAGGGAGACGAACCTTGTTAACCTCGAGGCCGGCGGCGCGAAGTACGATGTCGAGATGGCCTACGGCGATATACGCGACTACGGCTCGGTCAGGAAAGCCGTGGAGGGCTCAAGGGCCGTATACCATATCGCGGCTTACGCGCACCTGTGGTACCCCGACGTGAAGGCGGTCTATGACATCAACTGGAAGGGATCGAAGAACGTCTTCCAGGCCTGCCTCGAAGAAGGCGTAGAAAAGGTCGTATATACCAACACCGCGGCGATAATGAAGGGCGGCACAAAGAGCAAGCCCGGAAACGAGGATGCGAGCGCCCGGATGACGCTCGCGAAGATGCCCGGCCATTATACCCGTTCGAAATTCCTCGCTTATAACGAGGCGCTGAACTATTCAAGGAACGGCCTGCCGGTCACCATAGTAAGCCCGACAACGCCGGTCGGAAGCGGGGATTACAAGCCGACGCCTCCGGGCAGGATGATAATCGACTACCTTAACGGGAAATTACCGGCTTATATCCCGGCGGTCCTGAATTATATAGATGTAGACGACGCCGCGGCAGGCCATATAGCCGCGGAGAAGACCGGCAGGATAGGGGAGCGTTACATACTCGGCGCGCATAACCTCACGCTCGATGAGCTGTTCGCGATGCTCGAGAAGATAACGGGCGTTCACGCCCCGAAAATAAAACTGCCGGCAGCGCCGTTACTGCCGATCGGGTTCATATGCGGGAAGATATCGGAGAATATAACGCACAAGGAGCCGCCGGTGCCGTGGGAAGGCCTTAGGCTGGCCGCGAGGCCTTTCGCCTTCGACTCATCCAAGGCGGTAAGGGAGCTTGGGCTGCCGCAGGAGAGCATCGAGGCTGCTTTAAGGAAGGCGGTCGAATGGTTCCGTTCGCACGGGTATACGGCTAACACGAAGACCGGAGGAAATAAATGAAGATATTGACGCCGAAAAAGATAGGGTGCTGTTTCGGGGTGAACCGCGCCGTAAAACTGACCGAAGAGGCGCTTTCAAGGAAGGTGCCGGCTTACATAAACGGCGAGCTCGTGCATAACGATACGATAACAAGGAAACTGTCGGAGAAGGGCCTTACAGAAATAAAGAGCATAGACGAGGTCAAGGGAGGCACGCTGATAATCAGGGCGCACGGCATATCCCCCGAGGAGAGGGCAAAAGTCGACGAGAAGAAGGTGGAGATCGTAGACGCTACGTGCCCGATCGTAAGGCAGGCGCAGGTCTCCGCGAAGAGACTTGAGGAAGAGGGCTACCAGGTCATGATCGTCGGCGACAAAGCGCATGCCGAGATTAAGGGCATATTGGGCCACCTGAAGAACGAGGCGCTCGTCGTGTCAAACCATAAAGAGGTAGACCCCGTAAAGCTCAAGAATAAGGTAGGCCTCATATTCCAGACGACGCATTCGATAGAGCTATGCAGGGAGGTCGTGGCGGAGGTCATGAAAGTCGCGCACGAAATAAAGATAATAAATACGATATGCGCGGACATAAGGAAGAGGCAGGAGGACGCAGTAAAGCTCGCCCAGAAGGCGGGGCTCATGATAATCGTAGGCAGCCATCACAGCTCGAACACGATAAAACTCAAGAAACTCTGCATGAAGTATAACGATAACACTATGCAGATAGAGCGCGCGAAAGACCTCGACCCGAAGAAGTTCAGGGGGGTCAAGTCAGTCGGGATAATCGGCGGCGCCTCGACGCCGGACATACTCATAGAGGAAGTCAAGAAACGGCTAAGGAGCATGAACAAAAAATGAACGTTAAGGCGGCCGTCATATTCGCGCTCTACTGGGAATTACGGCCGTTCGCGAAGAGCCTCGGAATAGGATTCTTTGAATCCCTCGCGCCGGTTATCACCGCCGAAGGCGGTGATATCGTCATGGCCCGCAGCGGCATGGGCGCCGAAAGGTCCGAAAAGGCGGCCGCGCGCGTGATAGAGGAATATAAGCCGGACCTGATAATATCGGCCGGCTTCTGCGGAGCTCTCGTCGACGAGCTCAAGATAGGCGACGTGATCGTCTCGGACCTGAAGGACCGCAAGCTGTTCTGTTCGCCGAAACCGCTTTTCACCTGCGAAGAGAAGACGGCGGCGTTCCATAAAGAAGGCGCCATCGTAGTAGATATGGAATCCTCCGGCGTGGCCAAAGCGGCCGCGAAAACCGGGACCAGGTACCTCGCGGTAAAAGCGGTGAGCGACACTTTGCTGGAGGAACTTCCGCGCTCGCTGCTCGGGTTCTTCTCCGTGCCGAGGCTGCTGCGTTTCAGGGACGCCTCTAAAAGAGCTTCGAAGAACCTTTCTGAATTCCTGCTCGAATACATAAAAAAAGGAGAGAACAGATGAAGATAGTCCCGGCCCTCCTGACCGACAAGCCGGCAGACCTGGAGAAGATGATACGGCAATCGGAAGGTTTCTGCGGGCTCGTCCAGGTGGACATAATGGACGGCAAATTCGTGCCTTCAAAGAGCATTTCGGCCGCGGACCTCGCGAAGGTCAGGACAGGGCTCGAGCTCGAGATACATATAATGGTCGAGGACCCGTCTAATTACGTCATACCTTTCAAAGAAGCCGGCGCCGGCAGGATCGTCTTCCACCTCGAGTCGAAGGACGACCCCGCCGAAGTGATAAAGAGCATACGCGCTCATGGCATGCAGGCCGGTATAGCGATAAACCCGGAAACGCC
>ERZ795059.3479-NODE-3479-length-15302-cov-8.908310_pt1 | contig 15302 bp, 9 predicted proteins | sample MGYA00375143_ERZ795059 | MGnify/ENA primary metagenome ERZ795059 (study PRJEB30188, sample SAMN05720168) | activated sludge metagenome | isolation source: Anaerobic digester | place: USA | collected 2015-01-07 ... | reverse complement strand
CTTAAAGCTTCATATTGTTTGTGAGTCACCAATACAGGAGAAAGAAAGAAAGATTCAGGTTCCATAATACTGTATATTAATACCATGATATAAATATACAATATTATTATAATATCAACATTAATATAGATAAAACTTATCAAATTATATTTTAATTGTTTATAAAAACATGACAATTCTGTATATAACTCAGAAATATCTTAACACTATATTAAATAAATTTATATGTACAGTACAGATACAAATACATGAAGAATCATAAAACGGTATATATAGCTGTTATACAGTCTATAAGACAAAGGATGCGCTAAATAAAATTAAAGTGAAATAAGGTCAATTAATGATGTGAAAATCTATGTTGAATTAAAATTATAATTCATCAATAATAATAAATCTTTATTTAGACAGCTGACTATTTTGGAATTTTATTGCTCAATTCGGTTCTTTATTGAGATACTATTAGTTAAGCCGTTATGCTTACCGCGTAGCGGTTAGGGTATTGTAGAAAGGATTCTCTGAGAGGAATAATTCCGCGTAGCGGATATGGTATTTTTTTCCATAACCTCTACGAGGTATTAAATCATTCATTAGCATCTTTACCTACAATACCATATGTCCTACGGACAAAAACAATATTAATTGTTGCTGCTAATTCAATTGCTTCATGACTGCCAGCCTCCGCTGCCTCCTCCGCTAAAGCAACGGAGGTCAAAGCACGACAATAAATTATGCTATCACCAAAATCTTGCTTAGATTTGAATATATAAATTGCGAAGAGACATTTGAAGTTGCATTTAAATCCATCGTAAGATGTTAAAAATGTATATGATACATTTACGAATTCTTCTTCTTGCCTGCATTTATTTAACAGGAAGTGAATTAACTGCCCAGGCACAGGAAAATAATTCAGAAAGCAGAAAGATCAGGGTTGCTTCCTGCCAATTTCCCGTTTCTTCAGAAATCAGAGAGAATCTGAACTGGATAAGGGAACAAATAATTGAAGCAAAGCTTAAAAAAGCTGATATTGTTCATTTTCCCGAATGTGCTTTATCAGGATATCCGGGTGCCGATATGAATTCTATGGAAAAATTAGACTGGGATGAATTGCACAATGCAACTGACTCAATTATGAAACTGGCCGGAGAATTAAAGATTTGGATAATACTGGGATCAGTACACAGGTTAACCGGAGATAATAAACCTCATAATAGTTTATATCTGATCAATCCGGATGGACAGATTGAGGACAGGTATGATAAAAGATTCTGTACATCAGGTGATTTAAAGTATTTTACTCCGGGTGACCATTTTGTTAAGTTCACCTTAAATGGTGTTGATTGTGGTTTATTGATCTGTTATGATATCAGGTTTCCTGAACTTTACAGGCAATACAGAAAAATGGATGTGGATGTGATCTTTCAATCGTTTCATAATGCCAGACAAAAACCGGGAAGTATTCATCCTGTAATAATGCATATTACCGCTCAGGCATTGGCCGGTATCAATTATTTTTATATGTCGCTGACAAATTCCTCGGCTGCGGAAAGCTGGCCATGTTATTTTATAACACCCGACGGACTTGTACAAAACAAGTTAAGTGATAATATACCTGGAATATTGATCTCTGATATTGATCTTTCAGATAATTATTATGACGCAAGTAAACCATTCAGGATGGATGCCATAAATGGCAGGCTTAACAGCGGGGAATGTGTTGAAGATCCGAGATCCTCGGACAGGAAAAGTCTCTATTGAAAAACCTCCCTGGTGAGCCTGAATGAGCTTGAGAATATTTTATAATTTTATATGATTAATAACATTTAAAATCTCAAAAAGATGGAAGAAAGCAGGTGTCCGGCAAATTGTAACTGCAATTCCGGCAGAAGAGAATTCATCAGGAAATCAGCAATAATTACTGCAGGAACTGTTCTGGCAGGGAATTTCACATTATATGCGCGGAAAACAGGTGCAGGTATTCCCCTGATTCGGCCGCATGGTGAAGCTTCAAAATATTCACCCTTGGTAAAAGCAGCATTTGTAAGAAGAAAGGAAGAATATGGTATGCGATGGCCGGGCGCTGTTTATGACGGAGAGGCTGCCAGAAGGAAATATACTGATGAATTAAAGAATTTCGCAAGTTCATCCGGAATAGATCTGGATTTAAAAGAAACTCCAATTTATTCTCCTGATGAAGCTGATACATGGATCAACCAGACAAAGGAGGCAAAAGCTGATGGGATATTTTTAGTGCTTCTCGACAGGCAGGACCATGCATGGCCAACTGCACAAAAGGCCGCTCAATCCGGGATTCCAGGTATAATCTATTCACCGTTGGGTACATCATTTACTACCAATACAATTAATCTTGCTGAAAAATCCGGCTGTGTAATCTATTCAACAGATGATTTCAACCAGGCGCTGTTTGGTCTGAAGATGCTGAAAGCCGGTGCCAGAATGAAGCGTTCCAAATGTGTCGTGATACAAGGGAAGGAAAGAAAAGAGACTGTTCTGACTCAGGACACTGGAATTAAACTTCAGTATATTCCGGCAGGCACTTTTATTGAAATCTATAATTCTATGCCCGCCAATAATGATGTTATTAAGATGGCTGATGATTACATTAAAAGAGCTAAGGATATAAGACTGGCAACACGTCAGGATGTGATTAACGGTATCAGAAGCTACCTGGTTGCAGGAAAAATACTTGAAGATGAGAAAGCTGACGCAATTTCAATGGATTGCCTGGGTGCCCTTGGCAATATAGATGTAAGTCTTCCGTGTATATCATGGTCAAGAATGAATGATGATGGTATACCTGCAATATGTGAAGCCGATACCGGAGCTATTGCCGCACACATAATAATTCAATATCTGTTTGATCGTCCGGGATTTCAGCAGGATCCGGTTGCCGATACTTCAGATGATACTCTGATCGGTGCACATTGTTCATGCCCGACTCGTCTCAACGGTTTTAATAATCCGCCGGAACCTTTTGAGCTTATACATCATCATGGCAACCGTGATGCTGTCCCGAGAACAATCTGGAAGAAAGGACAAAGGATTACACTACTCGATTTTATGCCGGATAAGGAGAGATCCCAAGTTCTTTTTGCAACCGGAACCGTTGTTGATAACTTAAGCGTACCGCCATCAGGAGGATGCGTGGTGTCGGTCAAATATAAAATGGATGGTACCCAGGATGTTCTTTCATTCCCCGGAATGCACCAGTTCTTCTTTTATGGAGATTACAGGAGAGAATTGAAAAATTTTTGCCAGCTTTACAATTTTAAGGCGATAGTCGTCTGATTGAAACTAAATATATGTATTACAAACGATTACTTACAATAATCAGTCTTACTGTAATTGTAAGTCAGGTTCTTTTTGCGCAGACAAAAGCGGTGAACCGGGATAAATACCGGATCCATATTTCAAAAACTGATGAGCATTTAAATATTGACGGAATTCTGGATGAAAAGCCCTGGCTTAATGCCGAGCCTACCGGGAAGTTTCAGCGGGTAACACCTACTGATACAGGATTTGCCATTGCCCAGACAGTCTCCTATGTGACTTATGATAAAAACAATTTATATATAGGAGCTATCTGTTATGATCCGACTCCCGGGAAAAGGCCTGTGGAATCAATGAAACGGGATTTTTCTTTCAATCTGAATGATAATTATATGTTTTTCATAGATACCTATAACGATCAGACCAATGGATTTGCATTTGGAATAACAGCTGCCGGATCACAGGCTGATGGTCTTCAATACCAGGGAATTAGGGTTGACTATAACTGGGATATCAAGTGGAAATCGGCAATTAAGAGCTATGATGACAAATGGGTGGTGGAGTGTGCTATTCCTTTCAGGAGTCTGAGGTATTTCGGAGGAGAGAAGGAATGGGGAATAAATTTCGGGCGGCTCGATCTGAAAAACAATGAGAAATCTGCATGGGCTCCTATGCCACGGCAATTTCCACATTGTTCATTACCATATACGGGTACCCTGATATGGGATGAACCTCTCGAAAAATCCGGGCTACGTTTTTCACTCATACCTTATGGTACAGTAAAGATCACTACCGATAAACAAAATGACCAGACTGCAAAATGGGACTGGAACGCTGGTTTTGATGGCAAGATGATTTTATCGACATCAATGAACCTCGACCTTACTGTCAATCCCGATTATTCCCAGGTTGAAGTAGACAAACAACAGATAAACCTCGATCGTTTTGAATTATTTTTTCCAGAAAAGAGACAGTTCTTTCTCGAAAACAGCGATCTATTCTCCAACCTGGGAAAAACCGGTATTCAGCCCTTCTTTTCCCGGCGTATTGGATTAAATGTCCCCGTTAATGCCGGATTAAGACTAACAGGCAGGTTTGGAGACAGGTGGAGGATAGGGCTTATGGATATTCAGACCGGTGAACACGAACAAATGCCTTCAAGTAATTATGGAGTAGCGATCCTACAGCGAAATGTTTTCAGCAGATCAAGTATTGTCGGATTTATGGTTAATAAACAGGTTACGGGAAGTTATAACGATCTTCAGGAAATTATGAAATATAACAGGGTGGGAGGGATTGAATTCAACCTTGCAAATGCAGATAACCGCTGGACCGGAAAAGCTTTTTATCATCAGTCGTTTTACCCGGGAGCATCGGCTGATGATGCTGCAGCAGGTGCCAACCTGACTTTTAACTCACAATACCTTAAAGCAAGCCTCGATCAGGCCTGGGTGGGTGAAGATTTTAATGCTGAAACGGGTTATATAAGACGAACCGGATATTATGAGATTTCCCCGGCAATAAATTATCTTTTCTACATGCCGGCAGAAAGTAAAATATTAAATCATGGTCCTGGAGCTGAATTCGGGATAATCTTTGAGCCCGGTTCGGGGATGACAGACAGGGAGACAGAGTTGTTGTATACAATCGGCTGGAAAAACAGGAATCAACTTACTTTCAATCTGTCGGATGAATTTGTGGAGCTGAGCAGTGAGTTTGATCCTACAAATACGGGTGGAGAAAGGCTTCCTGCAGGAACCTCTTATAACTGGAAAAATACAGGTGTTACCTTTGCATCCGATACACGTAAATTACTTTATTATAATTTGGAAGGATCATATGGCGGCTATTATAACGGGACCCGTCTTCATTTTAGCGGAACTATTAATTACAGGGTTCAGCCTTACGGGAGCCTGGCGATAGCAGCTAACTATAACGATATCATCCTTCCTGAACCTTATAATAGCGCAAGGCTTTTCCTGATTGGTCCGAGACTTGATATCACATTCACTAACAGCCTGTTCCTTACAACATTCATTCAGTATAACAATCAGATTGATAATCTTAACACTAATATCCGGTTTCAGTGGCGTTTTGCACCGGTTTCTGATCTTTATATAGTTTATACAAGCAACTCATTTGCGGATGATCCGACTATGAATAAGAACCGGGGACTGGTTGTTAAGTTATCGTACTGGTTCAATTAAGAAAATTGGCAGTTGGCAGTTGGCAGTTGGCAAGTGATCGGTAATCGGTAAGCGGTAATCGGTGATCGGTTAACGTATACCGAATACCGAATACCGATTACCGAATACCGAATACTGAATACTGAATACTGAATACTGAATACTGAATACTTAATACTGAATACTGAATACTGAATACCAATTACCTATAACCACCGGTTCTTACAGTATTGACGTACGCTGCAACATTATGCACATTATCGATCCATATCCCGTTTGCCGGATCTGTGGCATACTGACATATGGCTTCTATAGTTGTGAGTAATGATGTCTGATTCCCTCCCTCATTCATTTCATGTCCGGCAAAAATAATCCATCCACCCTGACTTTTTGCTGTTTCAATTATTTTCAGGACCTGTTCAAAGGACTTGCCATCGAGTTCCATTCCGTATAGTTTTGCCATATCGCAGTATGATGGGTCATTCGGAGCTTCGTCGAGCCAGCCGCGTCCGCTTTCAAACATTTTTGATATCAGAGGTATATAGCTTTTCGTTTTCTTTCCCCTTCCGACATATTTTTGTCCGCAGGGATAACCGAAAGAAACCGGCTCCACACCAAGCAGGCTTTTTATGATCATATTTGCAGAATCAAGCTCGGTACGCATCTTCTTTAAGGTATAATCTTCCAGGGCTTTCTGTCGTGACCAAAGAAAATTTCCCGAACACGGATGGACCATTGAATGATTACCTATATCATGTCCGGTTGCAACTGCCTTCTTCCAGCCATCAAGTCTTTGTTTCATGGAAGACGGAGAAACATAAAACGTGGCTTTGATATTATATTTATCAAGAAGTGGAATTCCTTTATCTATCTGTGTCAGACGGGCGTCATCGAAAGAAAGGCTGATTGCCATTTTTTTCCCTTCAGGCCAGTGAAAATCAGAGGAAGTTTTTTTCTGACCAGTTTCATATCCCTGTGCCGAAGAAATTCCGGAGATAAATCCGGAAAACAACAGGATCAATGAAATTATCCTCGCCATGGTCTTATCCGGTTAACATTTGCAAGAGAATCGAGCACTATATTACAATCTTCCACAACCTGGAAATCATACATTCCCACACATACAAAGTCGGCGCCGTTATTAAATGCATACTGAATACCGTCTTTCGGCTGGATTGCTCCGGCGGCAAGTGTTTTGTAACCGATCCATGGTTCCTCAAGCTTATTCATGAATTCGATAGTCTCCTGCGGGGTGAAGTCGAAAATATTATCCTTAAAACCTTGATCCACAGTGGTCTGGCGTTCTAGATCAACTTTTGCTGACCAGTAATTATGGTGATGGATGGTCTTGACCCAGTAATCGGGCTTTATTCCGGCTTCCACACATGCCTTTATTGTTTCAAGCCGGTGTGCTCCGATCCCTGCCGGCATTCCATAGCTCCGTATCATCTCAAGATATTTTGCTATTTCATCAATCTTACCCTCATATGCAAACCTGTCGGCAGATCCTCCGTGTACATAAATCGTACAGGCACCGCCTTCAATAGATGTCCTTATAGATTCTTCTGAAGCGCCTCCGTCAGAGATAAATTTCATTTTGCCTCCGGTCTCGCGCCAGTATTTATTGATGATCCTGCAGAGTGCCGGATTTGTAAGGATCGCATTAATACCGCATTTTTCAGCAAGCTGCATTGTCATCATAACCCGTTCATCAGTATGATAAGCCTTTACAAGCTTATCGGTGTAGATAAGATCGCGTGCATGGGACCATCCTCCGATAAGGTTTCCTCCCATAATAAGCTTGCTCAGATCCATATTTGCGATCTTTCCTTTTGGAATCTGACCCTTCAGATCTCCCAGGGAAGAAAAAGTGAAGGTCTTCAGTGTAGCTCCTGATGTAGCATCAGCGTTGGCAGTAAGGTATTTACGTTCGAAGCTGTCCCATCGTCTCTTTCTGTAAACTGCATAGGCGAATGCTCCCAGAACCGGAACGGAGACCAGATCGCGTAACACCTCCCTCCGCTGAAGAGGAACACCCTCTTTTTTTATTGTCGGAACCGGAGCATGGGGCTTTTCTTCTTTCCATCTTTTAATTAATCTGTCGATCCCATAAAAGAAATCGGGGGAAAGCACGGCAAATATTATAAGCAGAGCAAGTTCTATGAGGTTTTTATTTACCCATAAATAACTTCCTTCCGCAGTTGCTCCGAATGTATGTCCGGGAATAGGAGGATAAGCAACGAAATAGAACAGAAGAAGTACTGCACCCGCTATTGATGACCATCTTACTGCCAGTCCTATGAACAGCGAAAAACCGATAAGGATCAATCCCCAGATGTTGATGAAATCAACTGCATTAACTATTGCCTGGGACTCTGACATCCTGTGGAAGAGATCAGAAAAGATCCAGTTGGATCCCATGAGATACAACTTTGAGGTCCAGCCGGGTGTCATTAATTTGATGATTCCCTCATAGAGGAAATGCCAGCCAACAAGGATCCTCAATACGGTAAAAAGCCAGGTCAGATATTTCTTCATATTCAAAACTATCTTATAACATTTGTAGTACCGCCTTTTGCAAGAGAAAGATCAACCGGAGCATTTGTATTCCATGATCCTCTTGTAAAATCAGGGACATCAATTGGTTTTGATTTATGAGCAACCGACCATTCGGTGAGTGGTGCGATAGCGCTCCACAGGGCAGCATCATAGACATCCTGATCGAGAGGCAGGCCGTTTCGCAGACAGTCTATAAGTCTCCAGTTTTCAAGGAAATCCATTCCGCCATGACCTCCGACTTTTTTGGCAAGTTCACCGATCTTTCTGATTATGGGCGGAGTGAATTTTTCTTCAATCTCCTTCATTTCCTCATCAGAAATCCAACGTTCGTGACCGATGGCTATTTTTGCAGGCTCAGGGTATTTAAGCGCAGATCCTTTGGTTCCGCTTACTTTATGTATCCTTGAATAAACATTAGGGGAGGTTACATCATGCTGTATCATCATTGTCCTCCCTTTATTCGTAAGGATAGTTGTGGTTGTCATATTACCCCTATAGGGGTTGTCAACATATTTCTGGTAAAAACTATCCTTTGCTGCAAGGTTTTTAGCCATTTCATTCATCTGGAAATCTTTGCTCATTACTGCAACAAGGAATTCCATTTTATCACCCCTGTTGATATCCATAATCTGGCATATCGGTCCGAGGCCATGGGTAGGATACAGGTTGCCCCTGCGTTTTGCATTCTCATTCAGCCTCCACATGTTCCAGTATCCATCCTTACTGAAATTACTGTCGATGAGTGTATGGATATAAGCGCCTTCACCATGGACTATTTCTCCGAAGAATCCCTGTCTTGCCATATTCAGTGTCAGCAGCTCGAAGAAGTCATAACAGCAGTTTTCAAGCATCATGCAGTGCATACGTGTTTTTTCGGATGTCTCAACAAGCTGCCAGCATTCATCCATATTTACAGCTGCAGGTACTTCTATTGCAACATGTTTGCCATGTTCCATTGCATAAACTGCCATAGGGGCATGCATATCCCAGGGTGTTGATATATGAACAAGGTCAATATCATCCCTTTCGCACATTCTCTTCCAGGCTTCGGGGTCACCGGAGTATAATTCGGGTTTAAAGCCGGTATTCGCGATCCTTTTCATTGTCTTATCAACCTCCGCGGGTACGACGTCGCAAAGGGCTCTGACATCTACACCTTCGAGCAGGCTCATGCTTGAGACATGGCCCGGACCTCTGTTACCGAGTCCTATAAATCCTATCCTCACCTGGTCCAGCTTAGGGGCTGCATATCCACTCATGTTGAATTTCTGAGGACGGACTGCCCCCGGCAGGTATTCACCCGCTGACATATCGGGTTTTGAACCAAATGCTTTCAGGACACTGTTTCCGGCTAAACCGATCCCTGTCAGTCCTGTTAATTTTAAGAAGTTTCTGCGTGTACTTTTCATATTTATATGGTTTTATTACATTAGATAATCTTAGGTGCAGGGTGTCAGCCTCCGCTGAAGCTTCGGCTGGCAAAGCAGGGTGCAGGTTACGAGGTGCATGGTGCAAGGTAACAGATTGAATGGCATATTTTGCATGTTTGAGGGTCTGTTTTTGAACCCTGAATATAGGATTAATAATTTGAATTTAAAATATATGTTATTTCCAGTCATTCAGAACATCCTGCATATTTTCTGACATCCCATCCGATATAATCTTCAGATTTTCACCTGCATTCTTCAACTGATAAGCATTTCTGATTATTTTCATATCAGTTTTGATGCTTTCATTATCTTTTATTTCACCATTACCATCGGTTATACCTTTTAATATTATTTTTCTGGGAGCCAGTGTGGCTGCCAGATCCGGAAGATCGTACTCTGTAAGTGCTCCGGCTACAAGATTATGAACGAATCCCGGATGATAAAAACGGTTCATCACAATGGAACGGTATGATGAGAATGGTTCAATGAGAGCTATCCTTGAAATTTTCTCATCGAATGCAGCGGCATAAAGCAGTATTGGAGTCATTTCCTTTCTTGCAAAGCCATAAATCTCTTCGATACCCGGAGTGGCGCTAAGCAACATCCTGAGCCTTATTATGTCAGCCGTACGTATTCCGGCAATGCTCTTCCCGGTAATTACGGAGGTGAACCACATATTATTCGAAACACCAAGAATAACTGCATCACCTTTGAAACTACCGGGCCCTGTTTCACCAGTTCCAATAAGGTCGGGAGCAAGTACAGTAAAACCATTTTTAACAAACCATTCAATTTCTCCGCCATCATGTGCTTCAGCGGATTTGCCGGCGGGATGAATATAGATTATTGCTTTGCTGCCCGGATTTTCAGGTTTTACAAGAAGATACGGAATTACGTAGTTCCCTTCTCCCTTCACGTAATACTTTTCAATAGCATATCCCTGCCGTTGAAAGCGTCCTGTGAAAACCGGGTTACCGACATCTGCCGGAAGATTGAACCCGCTTAATTTCTTTGCTGAATTTAAAATTTCTGCGGATGTTGAGGGAGAATTATCTCTTTTTGCCTGAAGCCTTGAAATAAGACCTTCTGCTTCTTTCCTGTTTATATCGAAAATGGTTTCTCCACCCAGTGAATTTGCCAGCTGACCTGTAGTGGTCTTCTGAAGTTCCTTTTCAGTGCTGAAGATTACCTCTTCTTCAGCTGATGAACCCGGCATACCAAGATGCTTCTGGAAGAATGCATACATTGCTTCCCGGTTCTTTTTTGTATAACCGTGCCCGTAATCATCTTCAATTATTTCTATGTTATCCGGCTTACCGAAGATGGTATATGCACGTTTTACTTCATCAAAAGTCTCACGGCTTCCCTGGATGCTGAAAAAATCCCTCGTATTTGCCATGACGAGAGTGGGTTTGGGCGCTCTGACCTCTATATAATCAGCATGATCAATACCTCTGGCTAAACCATTATACAGATTCTGTTCCCCGTCCTGAACACCTATCGATTCGAGTAATCTCCGGTAACTTGTGATATAACATGCCGGTGCAGAGGCAGCAACTCTGTCATCAAGTGCTGAAATATAAGCTGTCTGGGTCCCGCCTCCTGAAAGACCATGAACACCAATTCTTTCAGGATCTACTTCTTTCCGGCTGACAAGGTAATCTATGCCTCTTATTCCGTCCCAGGCAAAATACCTGGCAATTGATTTTCCCGTGAGGAAAACCTGGACAGCGGGGTAGGAGTGCTCCTTTGTAGAACTGCCAATAATCGATTCGCCTTTTGCCGGATCAAAATATTGTAAGCGTTCTCCCTGTGATACAGGATCGATTGCCAGAACAATGAAGCCCTTCTTTACAAGATTGAGCAAAGGAAGCTGATATGATTCAAGCCTGTATGCACCGTGACTGTGACCACTGCAGAAAAGTATGGCCGGTGCTCGTTTCTGCCTTTTGTCAGGTATGAAAAGTGATGATGTAACATAAAATCCCGGTAAAGATTCATAGATAATGTTTTCAACCTTATAACCATCCTTCTTCACAGTACCGGTAATCTTAGCGTTCAGTGGTGTTTTTTCGGGGAATGGACCAATTATTTCCCAGAGTATCTGCCGTACCTCTTTCTGTCTGTTTTTCCAGTCATTAATATCCTGAAGCTGATTTATCTTTTCAACTCTTCTTTCAAGCATCAGGTATGCTTCACCGGTCAGGTGGTGATATAATGAATTTGGAGCATCACTGTATTGCAGCCAGTTGTTTGTCAACACGTTAAGTTCATCTTTTGTCTGACCGCTCAATATGGTGACGGATAATGAGAAGTAAAGGGTTAAAAAGGTCTGTATTTTATTCATGAGTAGCTGGTTTTATAGTATTTTATTATCAATAAGATACTTAACAGATTCCTGCACAGCCTGTAATGAAGTATAGCGTGGCTGGTAATTTATAAGTCTCTTTGCCTTTTCAATACTGCAATTGGGACTGTGGGCAATATGATCCCAGGTTGCATCGGCATCTTTTTCATTTACTGTTTGTTTCCATTCTTCCCATGGTAAGAACTTAAGCTTTGGTTCCTTTCCAAACCAGGCAGCCATTGCAGTCGCATAGCCTCTCAATGTAAGAGCCTGTGGTGATACAATGTGAAAGCTTTCACCAATAACAGAACTGCGGTTGTTGATTGCTTTAACAAAGGCCTGTGCAACGTCATCGGCATGGACATGATGGACGGTTTCAAGTCCGAGATTGGGAAGGATTAGTTCTTCACCTGCAGCAAGCTTTTTGTAAACAACGGGATTGAAGTTACCTGCAGGATTAAGAGGAATCCATCCCGGTCCGACAATATGACCCGGATGTATAATGGTTGCCGGGAAACTTGTCCTGTGTGAAAATGACAACAGCCATGATTCAATGGCAGCTTTTTTGATGCCGTAATCACCGAAAGGTTTACGTGGCTGTGATTCATCAGTCGGTACCTGTTCACTATGTCCGTGAACCCAGATGGTTCCGCAAAGCAGGTAGTGTTGTATCTTTCCGTAAAGTTCTGCCACCAGACTCCTGACGCTTTCCGGTGTAAAGCAAATCATATCGATTACAATATCAGGATTAAGATCCAGTATCTGTTTTCCGAAGTTGTTTTGCTTTTCAGCCTCAGAACGGTCAATCGATATCTGTCTGACTGATTTCCATGCAGCATGATTTATGTATGGCTCCCTTTGCTTACGGCTTATGACAATTATTTCATGTCCGGCCATAACCAGCCTGGGCACCAGGAAGGTTCCTACATGCCCTGTTCCACCGATAATAACGATCTTCATATTTCTCTGATTCAGCAAACCCGGTTTTTTCAGAACAGATACTTTTTAAGCAGTTCTATTCCTTTCTTAATAGCATCGCGTCCGCTTGATTCTATACCATACCATCCCCGATAACCGCCGTTTTTAGCCAGTCTGATCATTTTTGCAGTCAGCTCTTCTGTAGGCTGATTCCGGTATGACATTCCTCCGGCATATGGCAGCATTTTTGTAAGATAATCAACATTATCAAAAGTTTGGGAGGGTTGACGCCAGTCGGGATAACTTCCGAAGTAGAGGCTGTCGACTTCTTTCAATAGTGAGACCATCCAGTCTGCATCATCTGATACTCCCCCGTGATTTTCAATCACTACACTGATATTTGCCGGTATTGCATACTCCAGCAGCATCCGGTAAGTCTCAGAAGCATATTTCAATGCTTCAGTTTTATTCACATCTTTCGGCCCGCGGCAGTTTGTACGGATCGCATGGCAACCAAGGTAATGGGCAATGTCGATCCATTTACGATGGTTTATATCAAACTGGCGGCGTTCCTCTTTTGTAGGAGAACAACCGTCACCTTCATCATCAACCATAATGAGGACCATTGTAACTCCGTTATCCCCGGCATTTTTCTTCAAACGCTTGAGATAACCTTCAGTCGGGACTTCGAACAGTGTATTAACGAATTCAATCCCGTTCAAACCAAAATCCTTACGGGCAATTGCAGGGAAATCGAGGTTTTTCCATTTTCCGGCCCTTAATTCGTCAACAAGGGCCCACTGGGCAAGTGATATATCATCAGTCGTCATTCTTGGGGTTGGTGAAAGCAATGATGCTTTTACAGCCGTAGGAGCCAGTATTCCTGCTGTTCCTGCAAGAACGGATTTTTCCACAAAATTTCTGCGTGTTATTGTTTTCATGCTGATATTTATTAATTAAAACACTGGGTATGTTTCAAACTTAATTGACTAAGTACAATCTATAAAAATATAAAATAAGTAACAGAAGCCTTTAATAATTTAATTATCCGTATTTTATGGACCGGGCATCAGTTCTTTTGCTTGTCGAGATACAGTTTTATGAACTTAGCATCCAGTTCATCACTGTCGCCATAGGATTTACGCAGTTCTTCCAGTTTTTTGTGAAGCATTTCCCTGACATCTGAATAAGACGAATCCTCATATATATTTTTCATCTCAGAGGGATCAGTTTCGAGGTCAAACATTTCCCACTCATCAATATCGTAGTAAAAATGCATTAATTTATAACGTTCAGTTGCCACTCCGTAATGTCTTTTTACCATATGGACAGATGGATATTCGTAATAAGTATAATAGACCGCATCGCGCCATTTGTCAGATTTTCCGCTTACCAGGTTACGGAATGACATTCCCTGCATATTATCAGGGATTTTCACACCTGCATAGTCAAGAATAGTAGGTGCAAAATCGAGATTCTGGACCAGCTTTTCAATTTTTGTTCCGGGCTTTATCTCTTTCGGAAATTTCATCAGGAGAGGTGTACGGAATGATTCTTCGTACATGAATCTTTTATCGAACCAACCGTGTTCCCCAAGATAAAATCCCTGGTCAGAAGTATAGATAACGATAGTGTTTTCATCGAGGCCTGCCTCTTTAAGATAATCGAGCACTTCCCCAACTCCGTCATCAACCGATTTGATTGTCCTGAGATAATCTTTGATATACCGGTTGAATTTCCATAATGCGAGTTCTTTGCCTGTCAGCTTTGCTTTCAGGAATTCCTGGTTTTCACTTTCATAGGCTGCCATCCAGTTTGCCCTCTGTTCATCATTCATTCTTTGCAGATCCCTGTAAAAACCCGTGGAATCTCCATTGGGATCAACAATTAGTTTAAAATCATGTCCCCACTGGCCATGTCCGTCGATCTTCATTTCCTGTTCCTTCGCAGCTCTTCCCCGACCACTGTAATCGTCAAAGAAGTTTGCCGGTGGTTCGAAGGTTATATCATCATACAGGTTCACATATTTTGGTGCCGGCTGCCAGTTCCTGTGCGGAGCTTTCTGATGGTAAAGCAGACAGAATGGCTTATTGGGATCCCGTTTGTTTTTGAGCCAGTCCAAAGCGGTTTCAGTTATGATCTCAGTGCAGTATCCTTGTTTTCGCACTTTTTTACCGTCTATGAGGAAATCGGGATTGTAATACTGACCCTGTCCGGGTAATACCATTGAAAAATCGAATCCCTGTGGAATACCGTCAAGGTGAATCTTTCCGATCATTGCAGTCTGGTATCCGTTAGCCTGAAGGATTTTCGGGAAATTCTCCTGATCCCAGTTAAAGGGGACGGAATTGTCGATCTTCCCGTTGACAAAGCTGTGTTTCCCTGTCAGCAATACTGCACGACAGGGTGCGCTTATTGAATTGGTAACACAGGCTTTCATAAAGATAGCGCCCTCTTTTGCAATACGGTCGATATTGGGGGTTTCATTAAGTCCAAAACCATAAGCGCTGATTGCCTGGTAGGCATGATCGTCACTCATTATATAAAGGATATTTGGCTTCTTGCCCGCTTTTT
>ERZ795059.3474-NODE-3474-length-15315-cov-5.382176_pt1 | contig 15315 bp, 16 predicted proteins | sample MGYA00375143_ERZ795059 | MGnify/ENA primary metagenome ERZ795059 (study PRJEB30188, sample SAMN05720168) | activated sludge metagenome | isolation source: Anaerobic digester | place: USA | collected 2015-01-07 ... | reverse complement strand
TAACTAACAAACCACCTGCTGCCAACTTACCATCAAACAATTGCCAAGAGTGCGTATCCACCTTCGAATCATAAACCCATTTTTGTGTTTGTTTATAATTGTTGGTAATAATTATATTCTGTTTGTATTGTCCTTTGTTTAAAATATCAATAAAACCATTTACTCCCACAAACATATTCGAAAACGGCACTATCGGCCATTTGATTATCTGACTACCATTTACGACTTGCATCGGTTTGATGTATATTTTTTTTACATCTCCAAAATCGACATGTAGTTCATCAATTCCGTATTTTACAATCACATCACAACCAATTTTTCTCATTAGCCGCTCTTTGGAATTTTCCATGTCTTCCGTTCGGCAAAGTTTTCCGTATATCTCGCATTTGTTTTTCGATTCACCTTTTTCTACCGATGCAATTTTCACCAAAGTTTTATTATCAAAAAACAATTGAATCCGTTCACCACTACCCGCCACTATTATTTGCCACACATCTCCTAACACCGCAAACTCTCCTTCATCCGCAACCTTTGACACCCGCTGATAACCGTTTTCAATCAATTTGCCGGATAATTCCGCAAAACCATATTCTCCTCCTTTATCCAAAATCAACTTTTCATGATACGTAAAACTCCAACTATTCTTCCATTCTTCCATCGACGAAATAATAATCCCTCCCTTTCTTTGGAAAACCAAAAGCTGATTATCTAATTTTTTTAAATCTTCCAAATTTATTTGCGACCAAGAATTGGGCAATAAAATATTTTTTATCCTCCAGTTGTTGACATTATCAGACACTTGTCTAGCCATTATTTGGTCATCAGTTAACAACAGCACTTTGTACCGAGCAAAAATTGATAACAACAATCCAATATATCGATCGTCAATATTGTTTATTGTTACTTTCTTTGACAATAAGCAATCTCGATGAAATTTTCCCCATTCCAAAGAATTTTCTATTAATATTTTATTTATATCTTCAATTTTCATAAAAATACACTTGACATATTTTAATTTGTATGCTAAATTGTAAATGGATTGATAACCAACATTTAAAAAACACCAAATTAAGCTTGTATTGCTTGTTTATGGAACATTAATTAGCTTTTTACCCTCCTTTTAAGCTAATTACAATTTTTTACTATAAACAAGCTTATAAGCTTAATTTACCTTCATTATCAAAAAATACCTGATAAAATGCCTTTGGAGACTGTTAGCTTTTGCCCTCCTTTTAGCTAACAACTTTACTCCACAGGCAGTTTATTGGGTATTTTTTTATTAAACAAATTCATACATTTGGTTATTTCCTTACCCACTATACACTCCAAGGCATTTATCCAATTATCAATCTCTCCAACAATCAGATTCGTTTCCTGTTTAGAAAATTTACCCAACACATAATCAATTCCTTGTTTATTTTTGAAACTATCAAGACTGCTTTTGCCAATACCCAATCTCAACCTCACAAATTGCGCCGTTGATAAACAATTTATAACCGATTCCACACCGTGATGTCCGGCATGACCGCCACCCAATTTAATATTTATCCGGCCCAACTCCAAATCAAGATCATCATGTACAACCACTAAATTAGCAATATCGATTCGATAATAATCAAGTACCTTTTGTATACAATTACCCGACAAATTCATATATGTCATCGGCTTCACCAATAATATTTCTTGATCATTATTTATCATCCTTACCATCAAAGCATTCATCTTTTTGTTTTCCCGAAAAACATCAGCTCTATCATGTATTTTATTCATCTTTTCCAACCATTTATCCAACAAAACAAACCCGACATTGTGTCGAGTATTGTCATATTCTTGCCCTACGTTTCCCAAACCTACAACAACTTTCATTATAAAAAAATTAAAATCCGGGCAAACCCATATCACCGGCTACTTCTTTCATTTTGTCCGATGCTACTTGTTGTGCTTTTTTCAAAGCCTGAGCAATTGCGTCCTTCAAACCTTTTTCAACGGTGCTTTTATTTTCGGCTGTCAATAAAGATTCGTCAATGTTCACTTCTTCCACTTTCTGCTCACCATTAAAAACCACTGTTATTTTACCATCCAAACTTGTCGCTTCTATTAATAAATCCTGTAATTCTTTTTGGATCTTTTTAGCTTTTTTTTGTAATTCGTACAACTGCTTAGCTTGTGCACCTTTTTCTTTGACTGTATCCCAAATACCCATTTTGTTTGTAATTAATATTGTTATTAATATAAAATCTATTTCTTTCGCACTATCTCAATATTGATATCCAAATACATTTGTCCGCCAAAATCAATCTTTACCGGATATTTACCCAATTTTTTATCCACTGCGCCAAGATCGATATTGATTTTTTTGGCATTTACCTTTTCTTTCTCCAACACTTTTTCGATATCTTTTCGCACCACTGCCGCAAACAGTTTTCCTTCTTCCGTTGCCTTTTTTTCTATCACAAAATCTTTGCCCGACAAATTCTCCACTTGCAATTTTATCTCTTCAATCTCTTTTTCGTATTTTTCTCTCGCCTTTTGCAACTTATCTTGATAATAGCTTATCTGTCCTGGTGAAGCGACCACTGCCAATCTCATCGGAATCAAGTAATTTCTGGCATAGCCTCTCTTTACTTCCAAGATATCTCCCACCTTTCCCAATTTTGGCACGTTATCCATCAATAGTACTTTCATAATTCTTGCATTAAAAAATATCAATTAAAAAATCATACGATTTTGTTCAATACACATAAAACCATTATAACATTTTTTACTCTGAGAGCAACAACTCTTTAGCTTTATTATATTGTACATCATCCTGATTATCTGCATACTCTACCGCTACATCCGGCTTAATACCTTGCTTGCGCAAATTTACTCCGGAAGGCGTCAACCACTCGGCAATCGTCAATTTCAAAGCCGAACCATCACTCAATTTTTCCACTACTTGCACCGATCCTTTACCATAGCTTTCTTCTCCCACCACTTGACCACGATGATTGTCTTTGACCGCCCCGGCCAAAATTTCCGCCGCACTGGCACTGGCGCGATCGATCAATACCACCAATTTCACACTTTCATACTCATCACCAGCCTTGGCTTTGTATTGTTCATTGATTTGTTTGTCATTGCTTTCGGTAACTATTATACCATCCGCCAAAAATTTGTCCGCCAATCGCACCGCCGAATCAAAATATCCACCCGGATTTCCCCGCACATCGATAATCACTCCTTTCTTTTGAGCAACATCAATATTTTTCATTTTGTCGATAAATTCTTGATCGGTATTTTCATCAAAACGGGTAATTCGTACATTCGCCACATCATTATCCTCAGTCACATACACACTGTCCGCCACTATTTTCCGCCTTTCTGTTTTTATATCCAACACTTTATCATCACGCAAAATCATCAACGTCACTTGACTACCATCCTCGCCTTTGATTAAATTGGCAATTTCTCCCAACGACTTATCAATTACATCGTTATCGTTGACAGCCAAAATCACGTCGCCCACTTGCAAACCAGCTTCTTTGGCTGGCGAATTGTCCAGCACGGTTAATATTTTTACTTTTCCACTTTCCAAAACTATCTCCACTCCAATTCCTTCAAATTCTCCGCCCAGATCATCCCAAAAAACTTTGGCTTCTTCCGGATCAAAAAATTCGCTATATGGATCATCCAAAGATTTAACCAAACCACGCGCCATCCCGTAATACAATTTTTGATTGTCAACTTCGCCCAGATATTCCGTCTTAATTTTGTTATTCACATCTTTCAAAATATCACCTTCCCCTTGCCAAAAACTCAAAGTAGAAGACAAATCCCTAACATAATTTTGTGAACCGGTGCAAGCACATCCCAAAAAAAACGCTGCCACGATCAACAACATCACAAAGAAATACTTTATATATCTCAAAAATTTATTGTTCATCTATTTTTTTAGTTATTTTTTATATACCATACTACCTTTTATAACAATGGAGAAAAATCGCTCACATTGTTGATATCAAAATCATAATCAGCCAAGTCTCCATAATAAAACGAATTTGTATTCTCGGTTTTTATTTTATACAAATAATAAATAAACATTTGCAAAACCATCAAAGTCAACAATGGAGCAACCAACTCTTTGGTCCTAGGCACAAATATTACATCGTCATACCGACCATCGATATTTTGTGCTCCTTCAAATGTAAACAAAACTACTTTAATACCACTTTCTTTTATCAAAGACAACATTGCTAAATTTTCCTCATAAGCTGAATCATTTTGCAATAAGTACAATACAACGTGATTCTTATCCAAATGTCCAATACCACCGTACTTAAGATAATTTAAATCATAATTATCCACTTCCATATTGTGCAAACTGTCAGCTGCCAAAGCAATTTGATCACCAATTACCGAAGCATATTTAAAACCAACAATTACAAAATTACTATTTTGGCTGTATTTTTTTGCCACATGCTCAATTTTCAAAGCATTATTCAACAACTCCTTCATCCTCACAGGCAATTGCTCAAGAGCATTAATAATTTCCCGACCGGAAGATGGTGACAATCCTTTCAAACGACCAATAAACAATGTCAACAAAACCATTGCCACCAACTGCGACATAAATGAACGAATCGACATAGTCGTCAAGGAAGGTCCGGAATGCAAATATATTCCGGCCGACGTTTCACGCGCTAATACACTACCAACAGCATTGGTAATACCAAAAACATTTATACCCAACTGTTTGGCTTCCCGCAAAGCCGCCAAAGTGTCATCAGTTAAACCGGATTGACTGACAATAAACAACGCCCCTTCGTCTCCAATCGTAATATATTTTTTGTACCTCATTTCCAACCCGGAATATGAGCTCACATTTATCGCCACATAATCTTCGATAAACTTTTTGGCAATCTCTGCAGTATAATAGCTGCTGCCCGACCCAACGAAAGTCAGATGTTTCACTTGTCTTAAATATTCTTTGTATTCCATCAACCCACCAAAATGAGCCGTCAATTGCTGTTTATCAATTCTACCAGCCAAAGTATTCTTGACCATTTCCGGATGTTCAAAAATCTCTTGCTCGATATTTACCAAATCATTTTTTACTTCCACTCGACTATCTATCTTTTCAATCGTTTTGGACAATACATTGATACTTCCTCCAGAAATCATGGAACTAACAAAACCATCCGCTTTGACCACCATCATCTCTTCATCGTTCAGATAAACTACTCGATCAGTAAACGGATATATCAATTTTTTGTCCGCTCCCACCCAATATTCACCATCACCAATTCCCAAAATCATACCCATTCCGGCGTTGGCTACAATCATTTCATTTGATTGCTTGTGTAAAAAAATCAGTGCATAAGTCCCTTTTATATCTTTTAATGACATTCTTACCGCCTCCGCGAAATCACCTGTATAATTTTTTTCCACCAAATGCGATAATACTTCCGAGTCAGTATCCGATCGAAAAACATGTCCCAATTGCTGCAACTCATTTTTTATTATTCTGTAATTTTCAATAATACCTTTGTGCATCACCAAAAAATCACCCGTGCAATCAAAAAACGGATGAATATTCTTTTCTTCAATAGCTCCATGTGTCGCCCAGCGCAAGTGAACGGCGCCAATATTTTCCTGACATTCATAACCGATCAAATTCTTTTCCATCAAATCAATGTCACCAATTTTTTTCTTGACCAAAAAACCTCTTTCACCTTTCATGGTCAGACCAATCGAATCATAATGAAAATCACGCATCAGTTTCAAACCTTGCAAAAGATTCGGCAACGCTTTATTTTTACCTACATATCCAAATATTCCACTCATATTATCTCCATTATATTCTTCAAATCTATCATAACACAATTTATAATAAACAATGTAAAAAATATTTTATTGTCTCATTTTTTATAACATGCCCCATTCTCACCCGGGTGATTTCGGCCAAACCACCAATTTTTCCGGTAAAAAATCCGCCAAAGATAGCAAAACGATTAACGCCATCGGCAATATTGACGAATTGATTGCTTACCTCGGACTCATTCGCTACATCGATCCACCCGCCGCCGATTTTATCAAAAAAATTCAACAACAACTGATCTCCACTGCTGCTGAAATATCCGGTTGTTCCGATACTATTACGTACTGCACCACTGCCGAGCTGGAAACACAAATATCTATCCTCAAAGAGCACTCACCGACATTAACTTCATTTTATCTTCCCGGTGATAAAGAAAAACCAATCTTTATCAACATTGCCCGCACCGTTTGTCGTCGCACAGAAAGATCAGTAGTAAATATCAAACCGTCACCAAAAAAAGCGGTTCAATTTTTGAATCGCCTCTCCAGCTATCTTTTTCAACTACAAATATTCGCACACTATCACTAATAAATTATTTTGTCTGCACTATAGTGCCGTCATCCGCCACCAATACATAATGCTTAATTTGTTCGTGCAAATAATATTCCTGACATTGATTATTCATATCATCGTCCACTTCAGTCCTGGGACGATGCACTACATCTGCCACCCATTCATCATTGATTCTTCCCAAACATGGCCCTTTTTGCCATTCTTCAGCAGAAAAGGTATCTTTTTTTTGTTCATACAACGACTGTGCTTCCCACGACACTGTAAATCTTTCATCACTGCTAACTCCACCGGTCACTCCGACGATCATTTTTTCTCCCAATTGTTGATTAAAATCGATCAGCGCGCAACCGGACAAAAAATATCCGGCTAGTAACACCAAAACAAAATTTTCAAAAATCTTTCTCATTAACTTGATTATATAGCAAAAAAACAATAACTATTAATTTTTCTTCCCAAACCATAACATAATTTATCAAATATTACAATTATTTTCACATCAAAAAAACACCAACTACTAGTGTTTTCTTCACAAAGTACCACTCTCAGAAGAACATTCAAACTTATTTTACGACCCTGTTTTTTCCTATATTTCTTTAATATTACAACCTCTAAATCTCAATAATCAATTTTTAATAACATGGAACCCCATCCATCATAATTTTTTTGGGTTTTTTAAGTACAATGATCAATCGATATACTTTAAATAAGTGATAATATTTTTTAATATCCCTAAAATTACACTCAAATATTTTAGTTGGGAATTTAAAAATAAATCGTGTGAAATATTTACACTATTCACACAATTGTTTGGTCTTAGTATAAGAAATAGTAAATTTTTGATCACCGATTACAGCTGGCATGGATAATAATTCATCTTGAATCGGAGTATATGAGGCAAAATTACTTTCATCATTTTGCTTAATTATCACCTTACCCATACTATCTTTTGCAAATTCCAAGCCATACGAAGCACCTGGCACCTCTGTGACAACCTTGGCTGGTTGGAGTTTGTAGTCACCAATCCAAACTTCATCAGTGCAATTATTGTCAATGGAAAATGCATCATCTACAGAATTCAAATCGTTAACAGAAGTTTTCAAACAATCAAATTGAGGATTTATAGTTATTCTTGAATTTTGAATCGAAAGATTAAAACCATTTTTACCAATTTTACCGGCAACCGAAATAATATTATACTTTTTATTTCTTAGCATGCTCCACTGTTCCACTCCTAATTGTCTAAAATCATTCACAACAGTTCTTCCTTTTTCATCTTTTGCCAATTTTAGATTAGCCGGCTCGGGATGACTTTCGTATATTCTAATATACGGTAACTTTAGATCCCCAATTACCAAATCTTTATTACACTTATTTGTTACCGTCAAAATTCCACCATTACAATTGTTAATATCAAATTGCAGACAAGCAACCAAAGGAGTTATTTGTAAATCTCGAATAGCCGATTTTCCAAAACAACCACCACCCATACAAAAACCTTCTGTCTTTGTACAAGCTGGAGCAATACTCTGTTCTATTACTTTGCAAGGTTTCGTCATCGGTAAAACAATACCGACAACGAAAAAATGTCCGTTACCAAACATATACTCAGTAAAATATAAAGAAATATACGATTATTATATCTTCTATAGATGGCATCAAAACCGCAAACCACAAAATAAACTATCACGATATCGAATAAAGTTGAAACATAAAATATCCAACTTTCACTTGCATTATAATTTGGATAAATATTTCTTATTGAGTCCACCACGATATTAAAAATCATCAAAGTTGCAAATTGTACCGATAAATAGACAATTCCGTACAGGGGAATACCACAAACCAATAATAACAATAATTTTACCCGAGAGAATCTAAAAAAACTCAAATTTAAACTACCTCTTACAGAATTTTTTTTATTAGCAAATAATTTATAGACACTAAAAACAATACAGCTCAACAAATAAAACCAAACCACATTGACCACTACAAACCAAATCACGAATAGTAATTGGTTAGAAAAATACAATTGGCTTATTGACAACACTGCCAATGCCGGTATTGAAATTATAGTGTCAAAAAAGAGTATCGATACAAAAAAAATATTCGAACTTTTGTTGTCCAAAAATTGAATGAATATTTCAAAAATAAAAAACAAACCAAAGATAATTAATTTGGCTTTGCTTGGCTTTAAAACATCCTTTAACCACATTTAAGGAATTTTAATATTAAATAAAAAACAATTCTAGCAGTTTACAATATTTTTCTGATTCATATTTTCACTTCAAGCCACCAAGAAAATATCCCCACTGACCCAAAGGTACATAAAAATATCTAAACAATAAGTGTTTAACCGGATCAGCATTAATGCCCCGTTCCAATTCAGCAAACATCGCCGGAGTAGTTTTACCTATTTTTATTTCATTACTCATTAATAGAGAAAAAACATAATCATCGGCAAAACTAGTCAAAAAATCCTCATCAACCTCTTGTTTATAATTTAATGTGTACAATCTACCAGCTTCAGCTAAATTACCGATTAAAATTTGATAAATTATTTTACTGTCATTGATTTCAGCTGAAGTAACAGTCATGCAATCAATTTTATTTACATCATATAATTGATCAATTTTAGTCAAAATTGATGCCAAATCAGTAGTTGATTTAATTTGTATCGCATATGGCAAATAATTTGCATACGTACAAGCCATTAATTTACGTTCGGTACTATCTAAATCATTACTCAAATAATAACTCGTATATAATTCATCCAAACTACTCAATCCTCTCAAAAAAATTCGATCAGTAATTTTTTGGTCATCCACATAAAAAACATAGGGATAAAAATCACCCAATATTAACATATTACTCTTAAAACTTTGTCTTTGATTTTTATTATACTCAAAATGTTTATAATCTGTTTCCAAATATTTTTTCCACAAGGACGAACTCTCCGTAAAACGAGCTGTTGCCATTCGCATCATTCCCAATATCTTTAACTCCGCTTCATAATCAAAATAATTTCTTTCTGGATCTTGATTATATGCCATTTCAATTCTATTCAAGCGATATGTTTCCACATAACTACCACCAACCAAAAAAACCAAATACAGAATAAATACCACACCCAACAAAACCAATAAACTGTTGATTAATTTTCTCATTTTTATTTTTTTCTACAAAGTACCGCCACGGAGAATCGAACTCCGATTACCAGATTGAAAATCTGGTGTCCTAACCGTTAGACGATGGCGGCAAATTAACAAACGTACAATATTCAATTTACATGAATCATCATTAAATTTCAAATACTTAATTTTTTTCACAAAAAATTCACAACTTCTCGGCATTGGCGATAATCCGCAAAAAACTTCTCGCTTTCAAACTGGTTCCACCGATCAACAAACCATTCACCTGCGGCTGTTGCAAATATTTCTTGGCATTCTTGGCATTGACGCTACCACCGTACAAAAAACGAGTTCTCTCAGCCATATCAAAACTATATTCATCCTTCAACCAATTTCTCAATCCCATAATAATCCGATTTACATAGATCGGATCGGCTGACATCCCACTGCCAATCGCCCACACCGGTTCATAAGCAATCACCACTGCTCTCGCTTCTTCTTCTGTCAAGCCATTCAAACACTCCATCATATCCACTCCGATCTCCGCCACGTCCACCGAGGCAATAAATCTTTTCTCACCCAGACACAATATCGGCGTCAAACCGTGTTTCAAAGCCAGCTTGATTTTTTTGTTTATCAACACTCCGGTTTCCGCAAAATAGTGCCGCCTTTCCGAATGTCCCACAATCACATATTTGGCCCACTTGTCGATCATCCCCACCGCCACCTCGCCGGTAAACGATCCGCTCTCCTCCCAATGAATATTCTGTACCCCGATATTCACATTATCGACATACCCGCCGGCCAGCAAAGATAATTGTTCCAAAAACACTACCGACGGACACACCACAGTCTGCACTTGATTTGCCTCTACTCCATTGCAAAGCTGTTCCAGCAACTTTTCTGCTCGTTTGATATCCAAATTCATCTTCCAATTACCCACAATCAAAAATCTTTTTGGTTCAGTTTGATTCATTTTCTATTGATAAACTAAAATTTTTCAATCCATTTTTTCAAATCTGCTTCACTGATTGTGCCATTTTTCAGCTCTTTGGCTTCCCCGTCCACAAACATCACAAAAGTCGGGATACTCATTACTTGATAATTGGACGCGATTTCCGGAAACTTATCAACATCAACCGTCATTACTTTACAATCCGGTTTTTCTTCCGCAATTTTTTCCACTACCGGTTTCATCATCTGGCAAGGACCACACCACAAGGCATAAAAATCCACCATGGTTTTACCGACTTTGATTTGCTCTTTGAAATCATCCTTATTTTCCAATTCAATTACTTTCCCCATTTGTCACCTCCAAAATAACATTTTATTTTATAAAAAGATTTATTAATTTGCGCTATGCCGACTTGTAAACCATATGTATATTGCTCCCATACCGCCAAGCATCAACACAAAACCAAGCAGACCGCCCACAATCGGAATCAGACAAACAACTTCCACGATCAACAAGCCAAGTAACGCCGCCCAAATCTGCGCCGATAATTTTTGATCTTTTCTACCCAAAATCGCACTACCAATTGACAACGCAGCTACAATCTTGGCCACATATAACAAGATAAAATACATTACCAAAGCAATTATTCTCAAAGGCAAACCAACAATAGTCACCATTAAAATCACTGACAAAATCGGCATTACAATCAATATCAACAAACCGTACAACAACGACCACCCCATTTTGGCCGTAAAATTATATGACGAACGATGCGTCATACCGGGTAACAAACATATCATCACAATCGCCGTCAATATTAGCATCAACAAACCAACCACAAAACCAGTGACTTGCGCCGCCAAGCTGGCACCAAACAAACCGGCCATTCCCGCTGCTCCGATTTTGGCTCCGGTCTCCGTATCTATCGAGGGAATATTGGCATTGATATCGGTATATTGTGAAAAATTCACTTCTCCACCAACTTGCCCATCCGCAAGATTGGTCAATTCTTCTTTGGCTTTATAATTTAAATTTCCCAAAACTTTGGCATCCGACGTCATACTGAATTCCTCAGCATTTACTTGCAAATTACCATTTACTACACCGGACAACACCACCTTTCCACCTGCTGCATAAACATCATTTTTACAATCACCGTCCAATCGCACGTATCCGCCCGCCGCATACAAATCACCATTGATCACTGCCGCTTTCTCCACGTTGACTTGTCCTCCGGCCAACATGGCGTCACTGCCAACATTGGCATTCAAGTTCACCATGCTACCGGCAATCTTGGTATCATCGACTATCTCGCCCCCTATCGTTACTTGATTGCCCAACACATTCAAATCGTCACCATACTTGCCACCAATATCGATCATATTACCTGCCACATAACCATCACCCGTCACTTGCATGTCACCGTCCACAAAAGCACCACCAATCATTATGTCATCTTCATATGTCTTGCCCATCATATCCAACGACTCCCCACCTTCAAAATTGACTTTCGCTAAAGCCAAAGACATATTGGAAAAAATCAAACCAACCGCCATCACCACCCCGATTGCTAATTGCAAATACTTTCTCATTTTTTTTAGTTAGAAATAATTTATCTACTTTTTTATATTAACAAAAGTAAAATACAAATCACAAATTTATGAAGAAAAATTTATAACTATTTGCAACCATTAATGACTATATAGTAAAATAAAAGAAATCTGATACTTATTTCACCTCTTCCGAAAAATTTGGAAGAGGCTCTTTTTTTTATACCCCTACCCCACGAAAAAGCTATTTACAATCAAAAAATTTCTATATATAATCAAATCGCACAGAAAAACCAAATTTTTCATTTAATTAAGTCACCTTTTCTTTAATGAAGGTGGCTTAAAAAATTTCTTGACCACTTATTGCATCTTTAATATATTTTACATAAGAACTACTTTCAAAAAAGCCACAAAGTCACTTGGCAGAAAACAACAAGTGACTTTTATTTTTACCATTCTCCATTCGACAATTGCATTGTGTTTTGCTATATTTAAACAAACAAAATAACCAGACAAAGGCTAAAAATATTTGTTTTTCAAAGCTGCTCAACACAAAAGCGGCTTTTGATCTTGACAATCACCATCTATTGCGATTACAATCGAACCAAATATAAATCATATTTTCCTTCATGAAAAGACCTGTCCAGGACCGGTCTTTTTCTTATACCAAAAAATTGGTTAAAGCATTTGAAATAAAGACCAAACATTTCGGATAATCTATTTTGATTATCCTCTTTTTTTGTCACAATATATGTATAACCACCAACAAATAAATATAAATTTTCAACAAATTGCCAATCTATGGCTCAAATATTGTCAAAACAATCTTCCGAACACCAATGGAGAATTGTCGTTGATCAACAACCAAAATATTTATCATCAGACATTGATTGCCATTCACAACAACAACATTGCCGGCAGCTTGGGCCCCAATAAAATATTGGACCATCTATCAAACTCCCATGGGAAATTAGATTTATTCTATATTCAGAAAGACAAAAGAAATCAACATTTTGGCACAAAACTATTGTCAACAATTATGAAACACTTTAAAAAACGTCAAGCCAAATACACTATTTTTAAGGTTGAAACAAATAATCAATCAGCCCTGTCTCTCTATCAAAAACTAGGTTTTCAAATAATTGCCAAGATGGATTATTTGTCATACCGAAAGTTTTGAACATGTCCAACCTCAGCAATGATCCTTGTTTTCGCTTTGAAAATATCTTATTATTATATTAATAAAAAAAGAGAAATCTTCACGAGAGCAAAAACTTTTTTTGAAAAAGGCTAACCATAAGCCTTTTTTCTTTTATCGTTTCTCCTTTCATTAAACCCCACCAGTATTCCCGACACTTTCTAAATTTAAATTTATCTATTTTCTACAACAAAAAAACCTCTTTGAATTCCATCTTGTTTATCAGTTATGGCTAACAAAATTTGTTGCAATGTCGCTTCTTTAAAATTTGGCGGCTCAGGGTCTCCAACAACAACAGTTTTTGTCTTTTGATCATAATCAGCAATAACACTAAAATGTCCTCCATATTTTGGAGAATTTGGAAGAAATATCTCAGTATGAAATCTTATTATGACATCTTTTTCATCAGTTAAATTTTCTAAAAAGAAATTTTCCAGATCTTTTTCATTATCAAAAAAATATTGTTCTGATATTTTAAGAGGAATATTATATTTTTGAAAAAATCCATTAATTGAATACCCTTTATTAAAAATTTGTGTACCAAAATTTTTGGAATCAGTTCCTTTCGGCATTATTTTTACTTTTCCTTCTTTAATGGTATCTTCATCAATAAATTTGGCAAATTTTTCTGGGATTCGAAGTCCTAATTCCGAACCAATTGTCATCGGGTCAAGTATATCAAAACCTCTTCGATATAATATCCATTGCAAAGTAGTCGGAACACAACAAAAAGGAAATTGGTGAAATGGTCGATATTTAAATCGCAATAAATTCTTCATTTGACATAATCACTGTTATAAATAAAATAATTAACCCCTTCTTAGTATATAACACTTAAAAGGGGTAAAATAATTTTTATTAGCCATAAACTCCTTCTGAACCATTTTCACACGCAACCATCACATTTTCGAATATTACTTTTAATTCCTGAATTGATTCTTTACTAATACCTAAATCAACTTCCACGAATTTTTGTTCATCCATTTATTTCACCCCCCCTCTTAAAAAAACTTGTTAATTAAATCCGTTTTCTTCATGCCATATTCTTTTCAGAAAATCAACAAAATTTGACAAACAATTACCTTTTAATTCACATATTAAACGTAACGTTTGATCGAATATAGTTCTTTTAAATTGGCAATCGTTTATAGATATCTCAAATAGATTGTTATGCTTTAAATATGAATGATATGCGCATCCTCCTCCACACAAAAAAGCAAATTGACAATCAATACAATCACTGTTCCTATAACCGGGACTATCACCAAGTTGTTTGTCATACAATGTAGCATGTTTGATTATTTGTTCAGTATTTAATTCAGAGATATTGCCAAAACTTAATTCTTTCATTCCTATAAATCGATGGCAAGGATATAGTTGTCCATCTGCTGAAACAGCCATATATCCCACACCTGCATCACAATGTGATTTTGATCTTCTTTTGGTTAATATGGAAGCAATAACTCTGGTAAAATTTCTCAAATCAAAATATTCTCCTTGTTTTATTTTATCAATATAATAATCAAGTAGTATTTCTGATGAATTCAGAAACTTAGTGAAATTAATCGCATCAATATTAAAGTCAAGTTCATACATGATTCTTTTAAAACCTAACGAATTAATATGTTGAATGACTTCATTGACATTATAATTATGATCAGAAATAGTAGTTCTTATCAGAACAGGCATGATATTTGAAATACCGCTGAAATTGTTCATAATATCTGAATATGTCCCAGTATTATTTTTATATACCCTAGTTACATCATGTTGATTTTCGTTTCCATCGAGACTTAATGATAGGACAAATTTTTCTTTTTTGAAAAAATCTATATGTTCCTTTTTTAGTGTTGTGCCATTAGTTATAGTAGCAAATCTTAAATTAATATCATTTTTTGCCTTGAATTTGGCAAAGTTTGTAATATTTTTAATAAAATCAAATCGTAACAACGGCTCACCTCCAAAAAAGGTAATAGTTGCATTCTCTCCATCGGATTTACGAATATTGTCAAATAATGTCTCAATTGATTTTTGTGCAGTCTCTTCTGACATTATATAACCGGGTTTATCCCATTTTCCTTGATTACCATAACAATATTTACAACCCATAT
>ERZ795059.3465-NODE-3465-length-15341-cov-6.698024_pt1 | contig 15341 bp, 10 predicted proteins | sample MGYA00375143_ERZ795059 | MGnify/ENA primary metagenome ERZ795059 (study PRJEB30188, sample SAMN05720168) | activated sludge metagenome | isolation source: Anaerobic digester | place: USA | collected 2015-01-07 ... | reverse complement strand
TACGTTTCCGCTCATATCATATATACCAAGTTCGTTTGGGGCTTTTAATCCAACAGGGTGTGTTGTTTTTCCGCTGTTTCTATCATACCAAGCAACAGTATTCATATCATCACTTCCTGCATATTTGTATCCTAAACTTTGGTTTCCGCCTCGTGCGGCATATTCCCATTCTGCTTCGGTAGGCAATCTATAATTTTTACCTGTTATTTGATTAAGTTTTGAAATAAACTGCTGAATATCAATCCAGCTTACATTATCAACCGGTAAGCTATCTCCTTTAAATTCACTTGGGTTTGTTTCCATTACGGCATTCCAAAGTTTTTGGGTTATTTCGTATTTTGATATTCTGAATGTGTTTAAAGTAACGCTGTGAACAGGGGTTGCCGTACCGGCTTTTCCCATCATAAAAGTACCGCCCTGTACAGTAATCATTTCAATATTAGATAACGTAGAATCTGGTACCGTAGGATCAGGTACTATAGGATTATTATCAACCGGATTATCTTCTTTTTTACATCCACAAAAAACAATTACCAAAATTAGTAAAACGAACATCATTCTTTTCATATTATTTCCCAATTTATCATAAACCAAAATACACATTTATTTAAATAAACCGAGATGTTTATTCCCCATTATTATAAAATTATTATAATTCTTAAATAAAGCACTTTGTAAGTTTTACAGATAAAAACTATAAGTTATTACAAAATAAAGACAAATTAAAAGTTGTTGGTAAAAATTGCCACTACATATATAAGTGGTAATTTTATATAAAATGTTGTATTAATATTTTTTTTGGATGTTATCCAAGTATTATTTTACTTGAACCTTGTTTAATAAGTTTTTGGGTTTTAATTTTTAATTAATTATTTTTTTTCTATCTAAAATTTGAAAACCGAGTTAGATAATATGCTATTTTCCGCTTTAATAGAAATTTTTTTAAAACATCGATATAATACTTAACTTAAAATTCACTTCTAACTAAAAAGCTTATTTACCAAATTTAATTCTTCTTTAATTTCGTTTATTAAATTTGTTTCTCCACTGTTAAGTATTAAAAGCAAATATTCATCAAATTTTTTATTACTTAATACGGTTAGGTTAAATTTTTTTAATTCCAATTCCGCCATAAGAATAGAAAATTTAACAAAATTGGTATTAATGTCATTTTGTGATTCGGCAAGATTAACCAATATACCCATATTATTGTTAAATTCATCAATATCGTTATAAACAGCCCTATAAGTAAGGGCTCTTGTAAAAAAGCATCTTACAAAAATATTATTATTTAGTGCTAAACTTTTTCTAAAACAATCAATTGCTTCTATTGGGAATAATCTTAATCCGTTATTGTCTTTTTGGTTCCAAAAATGCAACCCATTTTTAAAGTAAGCGCCACTATCGTTTTTTCCTATTTTTTTACAATAAAAATAATTATTCCATTTTTTTAACGAGTCTTTAATATTTGTTTCTCGATATCTATTAATATAAAAACTTTGGGAGTCTAATTTTACTTCAAAATTATTTATACGTAAAAAATTCTCAAATTCGTTTTGTTCAAACAAGGTTGGGTAAAACAAACGGGGCCAATGGTATGTAAGTCTATTTGGCGTACTTATTAGCAAAGTACCTTTTTCTTTTAATAACCTATAAATTTCTTCAATAGCGTGCTGAGGATTTGCGAAATGTTCAAACACTTCAAAAGCAAAAATTATATCAAAATAGTTGTCCATGAAAGGAATAATATCGCTATCCAAATTTGCTTTTATAACATCTAAATTGAGTTTTTTGCATAAGTTAATAGCAGAATCCGAAATATCAACACCATAAACTTCGTTTGTGCTTTTTAATGTATTAACTATTCCCCCTTCTCCGCCAATCCCAATTTCCAAAACTTTATTTTTACTAATATCATTTGGAAAGAACTTTTTTAAAATACTGTTACTTAATTCGTCTCTTTCGCTTTTAATTTTTTCGCCGGATTTCCAGTAATTTTTATAAAAATTTTCGGCATTGCAATTAATATCTGTTTTGCTGTTAAGTTGAGTAGATATTGTTTCATCCATAATTGCCCTTTCCTTTATATATTAGTAATTATTTTGTACACCCATATCATTTGTAAAAACATTCCCGTCTTCATTATATCTTACTTCGGAAATAAGAATGCCGTTTATATATTTCGCTTCCCGTTTTAATAAACCGTTGTCATAATACGATTTTTGTTCCCCATCAGGCAAATTATTGGAATAACTAAACTGTTCGGCAATTTCACCGTTTTCATAATACCAAGTAGCAAAACCGTGCAATAAATTCATTTTATAATAAACTTCTGCTTTTTTATTACCATTAATATAATAATATTTGCGTAATCCGTTAATTTTATTGTCAATACACTCATATTCGGATTCTAATTGACCGGTTTCGTAGTAGTTTTTAACCAAACCGTTTAATTTTCCGCCATAGAAATTTCTTTCTAATATTTTAACACCTTGTTTATTATATACAATGCTTAAATTTACTTTTATATCATCCGCATAATAAGCTTCTTCCATAATAATACCGGTATCAAAATAAAACTTACACAAACCGTGTAGTTTCCCCATTCTATAGTTTAATACGGATTGTAGAGTGCCGTTATTGTAATAAGTTCTAATTATTCCGTTTCTAATACCGTCTTTAAAGTTTAATTCGCTTTTTATAGTCCCTTCATCATAAAATTCGTTAAAGTTTTCTTCTACTTTTTCCAATCTTCCAACAATATCGTACCTAACTCTTTTAACAATTTGACCGTTTTTATAGGTATCTATAACTTTTATTAAACCGTCAGGGTAATAAACGTAAGAAGTTCCTTCAAGCAAGCCGTTTTTATAGTTAGCTTCCAAAGCCAAAGGACCATAGTCGTAATAAACTTTACTTTTTCCGTCTAATTCATCATCTTTGTAATTTCTTTCAACTTCAAGTTTACCGTTTTCAAAAAATATTTTGGAAATTCCATTAAGTTTACCGTTATTATAAAGCCAAATACCTTGTACAACACCGGTTTTATAATAGGTTGTTGTAAACCCTGTTTGAATATTATCAACATAAGTAGGCTCAGCCCAAAGTTCTCCGGTTTCGTAATACCATTTAGATACACCCTGCAACATTCCCCCTTTATAATTCCACTCCATACTTAAAACGCCGTCTTCAAAGTACCACTTTGAAATACCTTCTTCTTTACCGTTTTCAAAGTACCATTCTTTCCAAATTTTCCCGCTTTCGTAATACTCTCTATAAACGCCGTGTTTTACGCTGTTTTTATAAGTCCCTTCGTTTTTTAGCTTACCGTTATTATAGTAATTTCGTAAAGTTTCATATTTATCTTCTTGAGCAAAACTTACAGAGCAATAAATGAATAAAACCGGAAAGAAAAAATAAAAATATTTTTTTATCTGCATATATTAGAAATTTATCTTAAATTTTATTATTATGTAGTTCAAAAATAGTTGACTGTTTTAACATATCAAAGATAAATTTATAGGCATGTTATGTTTGAATATAACTCAAGAGTAAACTTTTATAATTGCGACCCCGCAGGTTTAATTTTTTTTGGCGAAGTATTTAAATTTGCACACTCTGCCTACGAACTGTTTTTAGAACATCTTTTACCGGAAACAAATTATTTTACACATCCCGAAATTATTTTACCTATTATTAAAGCAAATGCACAATATTTAAATCCGTTAAAACAAGGAGATGAGATAAAAATTACTGTTTCGGTTACAAGATTACAGGAAAAGAGTTTTGAATTAACTTACAATATCTATAATAAAGAAAATAATCTTTGCGTAATTGTAGAAACCGTTCATGTTTGTCTTTCTAAATCAACATTAAAAAAAATACCGTTGGATGATAATTTAAGAGAAAAATTAATGCTTAAAAACTAAGGTAAATTTATTGAATATTGCTTCAAAATAATTAACTTGATAAATTGCCAAATAAATTATTAATTTACGAGTTGAATATTGAACAGAATGACTGTTTAATTTGTTAAAATAAGAATATAAATATCGGAGAATATAATATGTTATTTGTACAAGACGTGGATATGACCCCAAATCCGCAAGCTTTAAAATTTGTTTTAAACGAAAGAGTTTTAAAACACGAAAAAAGAAGTTTTGCAAACAAACTTGAAGCCGTTAACGACCCTTTTGCAAGCGGAATATTTGAAATAGAGGGAATTGTGTCAGTTTTTTATATGGATAAATTTGTAACAATTGAAAAAGTACCACATGTTGCATGGGGACCAATACAAAAAGGTTTGGTTGCATTTTTACGCTCTTTTGATAAAGCTTTAATACCCGCAGAAAGCGAAAAAGTAGGTGCCGGTGCAGAAGATACCGAACTATTTCGCCAAATTAGTGATGTAATTGAGGAGCGAGTTCTTCCTGCCCTTGCCAATGACGGCGGCGGGTTAGAAATTCTTGGTTTGGATGGATATACTCTTTCCATTAGATACCAAGGTGCGTGCGGAAGTTGCCCAAGTTCAATACGCGGCACATTATCCGCAATCGAAAACCTTTTAAGAAGAGAAGTTAACCCTGCAATTAACGTTATACCGGGTTAATAATAATTATATTTTATTAGGTTAAAATTAGAATTAAAAAAGGCAATCGATAACCGGATTGCCTTTTGTATTTATAATAATTTTGCTTATAAAAATTAGTTTTTTGTAAAAATATAAAATTGCCACGGTTTTAATTTTAAAGCAGCCACATTATTAAAGGTTGCCTGTTTACCATTATTAAAGTTGGTAAATTCTCCGTCCAAAACATCACTGCTAACCCAAGCATTAACTGTTCTATTAGATAAATTAAAAACTGCAAAAACTTTATTTTTTTCTCTAACTCTTGCAATAGCCAATATATTTCGTTTATCGTTAACCGGAAGAATATGCATACTTCCACCGTAATTTCCATTCCATAAAGCCCGGTTATTTGTTTTTAAGCTGCATAATTTTTGAATAAATTCACCGGTTTTTGTTTGTTTCCAGTCAATAGAATCTTTTTCAAAAAATGATAAACGGCGTTTGTTTTCAGATTCTTGACCGTTATAAATTAGCGGCATTCCACGTAACACAAAAGTTAATGCCGTAAAAGTGTTTACTTTATTTTTTCCTAAACGTTCATATTCTGTTCCGTTCCACGAGTTTTCATCGTGGTTTGTTGTAAACAACATTCTATACTCGCCGTTCGTATATTCTTCCAAATCTTTTAATATATATTTTCTTAAATCGTTTGCGGTTTTAACACGTTTTGCAATATCGTTAAAAATGTGGTGCGAAGTCCAGGAGTAGCCCATATCAAATGCTTTTTTTTGTAAGTCTAATTTTTCTGCTTCGGCAAGCATAAATACAGGTTTTATTTCTTCAAGTTTTAACCTTGCTTCTTCCCAAAAATCGGTTGGCACCATATCGGCTACATCACATCTATAGCCATCAATTTTAAACTTGGCAACCCAATACTTTAATGATTTTATCATTTCGTTTCTTAAGTTCTTATTATCGTAGTTTAAGTCAATAACATCATGCCAATCTTTAATTGGAGGGATAAAACTTCCCGAAGTGTCTTTTGTATAAAAATCAGGATTTGTACGTGTCCATTTATGATCCCACGCCGTATGGTTTGCAACCCAATCTAAAATTACATACATCCCGTTTTTGTGAATAGTATTTACCAACGAAATAAAATCTGCTTCCGTCCCAAATTCGGGATTTACTGAATTATAATCTTTTATTGAATAATAACTACCCAATGTGCCTTTTCGGTTTAACTCACCAATTGGTTGAATTGGCATTAACCACAAAATTTTTACTCCCAACTCTTTTAAGCGAGGAATTTGAGACTCAAGTGCCTTAAAAGTGCCTTTTTTGGAAAATTGTCTTACATTCACTTCATAAATTACTGCGTTTTTGCTCCAATCAACTATTTCTCTCCCTTCCAAACTAATGGTAACCGGTTGAGATTTTGTAATATAATTAAAAGCAAAAAACGAAATAACCGCTATAGCCAAAACTAATAATATCCTATTAAACCCCGCCAAATTGTTTTTTACCATTATATACCTGCAAAAATTTATTTAAATTATTATATTAATTTACTATTTATTTTATTTAATTTCACATGTAAAAAACGGAATTTTATGAACAAACATTCTGCAGACCCAACAATTAAATTTTTCGTATCGGTTTTAGGTACAATTGCACTATTATTTACATTAAAAGAACTGCAAAGTATCTTTTTACCTTTTGTGATTGCCTACTTTTTGTTCTTTCTGTTTACACCGTTAAACAATTTTTTAAGCAAAAAAAATTTTCCTTTAAGTTTATCCGTAATTATAAATATAATTATATTACTTTCAATATTCTTTTTGTTGGGTCAGTTTATTGTAACTTCTTTCAGTCAATTTGGCGAACAAATTCCGTATTATACAGTAAAGTTAAATAATATAGTAATTAATTTTGCGGTTGATTCCGGCATTAAAAATCCTGTTTTCCTTAATTTTGATATAAATAAGTATTTAGCTAAACTTGATTATAGTGTATTTGCAAGCGGTTTATTTTCGTCAACTATCGATTTTGTTTCAAATATTTTCCTTATACTATTTTTCTTTATTTTTATAAATAGCGGTCACGATAAAATTATTAATGCATTAAAAAACAGATTTGAACCCGATAATAATAGCGAATATGATGCAAATGACGGATTAGTTTATAATACAGTTAAAAATATAACCGACCAAGTACAAAAGTATATTTCAACAAAAGCATTAATAAGCCTACTAACCGCAATAGTTGTAAGTATAGTTTTAATGTTATTTGGTGTAGATTTTATTTTGGTTTGGGCAGCTTTTACATTTTTTCTTAATTTTATACCAAATATCGGTTCAATTATATCTGTTTTGCTACCAACAACAATGTGTTTAATTCAATACGAAACAATAGGTTATGCTGTTTTTTTACTTATTATATTAATGTTGGTTCAAAACCTTATAGGCAATATTCTTGAACCTAAAATTTTTGGAAATAAACTCGGTTTAAATCCCATAATTATTTTGCTGTCTTTGTTGTTATGGGGTTATATATGGGGTATTGGAGGAATGATTTTATCTGTTCCTATTACTGCAGTATTAAAAATTATTTTTGACAGAAGCAATAGCAAAAACTTACATTTAATTAGCGGAATTATGAGTAATTAATAAATTAATATTCAACCGGTTATTAAATTAAGTTTTTCTTTTAACATTAGTTTACATAAAAATTTTAATAATTACAATGAAATTGGTTTAAACGCAAAAAAGCGGGGTTTTATTCCCGCTTTTTTACATTTCTTTTAACAGAGGGGTATAACAAACAATCTTAAAATTTAATCTACTTTTGCCATTCTACTGCTTAACATTTTTACAGTTTCATTACCCATAAGCAATTCTTCTGCTTTTACATTAGATTCTTTGGTATTATAGTCCAACAATGTTAATGCCAATACAAATTGCAAATAATCATCTTCTTCGGTTTGGCTTGCTTTTATTAATTCGGGCAATATTTCTTTATATCTTAACTTACCGCATAATTCGTAACCGCTTCTTCTTAAACCGGTATTTTCGCTATTAATTGCCATCTTTAAATTCTCTATTGCACTTTGTCTTTTACTTAATTTTAACGGTTCTTGTGCGTTTGCATTTGTTGCAACAACTGTGGTTAATAATACAACCATCATTACTTTAACCAAATAACTTTTCATCGTTTTCATCTTTTTATCTCCGTCTTTAAGTTTCAAATTATTTTTCGTTTCTATAGCTTAAGACGATACATAAAAATACAAAGTTGTCATAACTTTATACTTATTTGTAAAAAAATGTAAAAGTGTAATTGATACAATTAACAAAATATTTGTTTTGTTTAATTTTTTTTTCTATGGAACATTGAAAATTAAAACAAAAAATATTAATTTGTTAAAAGTCAAAAATTTTAGGGAGAAACCAATGAGGTTATCAGTTAATTATATTTTTACTAAAATACTATTTATTATAGTACTTACAAGTGTTTTATTTACTAATCAAATTTATTCGCAGCTAAACAATTGGGATCTTAGGTTTTGTAATCCGATGATTAATTGGAATGTTCATGATATTTTTGCTGACGAAACTGGACTATTTGTTGCGGGTGAATTTACTTCAGCAGCCGGAAACCCCAAAGCAGCATATGTAACAAAGTGGAACGGTACATACTGGGAGCACATTGGAAACGGTTTAAATAATACTGTAAGAAGCATTCGAAAAATTGACGGGATAATTTATATCGCAGGAGATTTTACCGATGCCGGAGATAACCCCGATGCAGATTATGTAGCTAAATTAAATAATGAAACAAAAAAATGGGAAGCTGTAGGACCCGGTTTAACCGGTTCGGTATATTCTGTTAGAAAATTTGGAATTGATGATATTGTTGTAGCAGGAACATTTAATAATGTTTTGGGTGATGAATTTAATAGTTATTTATTAGTGTGGGATACTAGTGAAAACAAATGGACAAAACCACGAAAAGATACATTATTTGTTTATCCTTCGGGGGGTACATTATACACCGGTGTAAATAGTTGGGTTTTTAGCGCTGAAAACGAGTATTATATTAATAATTATGCCGGATTGGTAATCGGCGGTAATTTCCAAGTACTTTGTGATTGGGATGATTCATCGCATTATGCTGTAAGTATAGCACGATTTAGAGGAGGAGATTGGGAACCGTTTGAAAATCGCGATACAGTTATTCAAGGAGAATATCCCCAGATAAGCGGAACTGTTTTTTCTATTGCAGTTGACGAACCTGCCGGATATTTAATTGGCGGTAATTTTATAAATGCAGGTACTGTACAAAATGCTAATTATATTACATATTACCATGATGGTCATTTCATACCGCTGGATATAGGTACAAACGGACCCGTATTTTCTGTTGCTATTACTGATAAATATTTTTATGTTGGCGGAAACTTTACAAAAGCAGGTGATGTTTTTGTAAATAATTTTGCCAGATTTGATAGACAAACAAATAAATGGGAGGCTATTAAACCTTCTAACCCGGCATATGATTTTCCAATTAACGGAGAAGTAACCAAAATTTGTGTGGTAAATGATTCACTTATTTACTTAGGAGGAAAGTTTCAAAATATCGGAGATATTGCTTCCAATGATTACTTTGCAGTATTCGACGGAAAATCTTGGAAATCTTTGGGGCTTGGATTAATTGGTGATCCGGTCAACGGAATCGAAATATTTAATAATAATATTTATGTTGCTGGCGGTTTTGTTGATGCAGATAGTAAACACAACAACGATTATTTTATAACCTTTGACGGAAACGGTTGGCAACCTGTTGGGAATATTCCGTTAAATAATTTAGTTACAAATTTATACAAAGATGATGACGGATTAATTTTATTTGGTTATTTTACAAATGCCGGTGGAATAGAAGAAGCTGATTTAATTGCAAAATGGAACGGCACTTCGTATTTATCGCTCGGCATAAATTCAGGAATTTCACAAATAGGTAATATAGTAAAATCTATTGTTAAATTTAACAATAAATACTTAATTGGCGGTTTCTTTGAATCATTGAATAATCAAAACATTAAATTTATTGCCGAATATGATGGTTCAGGTTGGAAGCAATTCGGAGTCCCTCTTGATGATTATGTTTATGGGTTAAAAGTACACAATAACGAGCTGTATGCTTTTGGTGCTTTTAAAAACGCAAGCAATAATAATTCTGCCGATTACGTTGCTAAATGGGACGGAAATAAATGGCTACCGGTTGTAGGAAGTTTTAACGATAATAATGAGTATCCGGTTGTAAGCTCAATTTTAATTGATGATGCAGGAATTTATGTTTCCGGACATTTTTCTAACCTAGGCAACAATTCCAATGCCGATAATATTGCATTTTGGAACGGGCAGCAATGGCAAGCTTTAGGAATAGGGCTTAACGGCAATGCGAATAAAATGGTCGTTAAAAACAACAAACTTTTGGCTGCAGGAAATTTTACAGGGGTAAATGATGATGAAACTATTAATAATATTGCTGTATTTGACGGTAATACTTGGTCTGCAGTAACAATTCCGTCATTTATGCATAGTTCGGAAGTTAACGATTTTGAATTTTGGGGGAATAATTTATTAATCGGAGGCAACTTTAGAACACTTAGCGACTTTCAAACAAGCATTAGTAATTTTGGCATGTACAATCTTTCGGATACACCTTTACCTGTTAACGAAGAAGGTAATAGCATAAAATTAGGTTTTGATCTATTCCAAAATTATCCGAACCCATTTAATCCAGTAACAACAATAAAGTTCTTAATTCCAGAATATGGCAATGTTTCTTTAAAGATTTTTGATATTTTAGGAAACGAAGTAACTAATTTATTTTCAGGAAATAGAGGTTCAGGTTTCCATTCTTTTACTTTTGATGGTAGCAAACTATCTTCAGGTGTTTATTTCTATCAATTACAGTTTAATAATTTAGTATTAACAAAAAAATTATTATTATTAAAATAAAAAAGCGGGGTTTTATTCCCGCTTTTTTACATTTCTTTTAACAGAGGGGTATAACAAACAATCTTAAAATTTAATCTACTTTTGCCATTCTACTGCTTAACATTTTTACAGTTTCATTACCCATAAGCAATTCTTCTGCTTTTACATTAGATTCTTTGGTATTATAGTCCAACAATGTTAATGCCAATACAAATTGCAAATAATCATCTTCTTCGGTTTGGCTTGCTTTTATTAATTCGGGCAATATTTCTTTATATCTTAACTTACCGCATAATTCGTAACCGCTTCTTCTTAAACCGGTATTTTCGCTATTAATTGCCATCTTTAAATTCTCTATTGCACTTTGTCTTTTACTTAATTTTAACGGTTCTTGTGCGTTTGCATTTGTTGCAACAACTGTGGTTAATAATACAACCATCATTACTTTAACCAAATAACTTTTCATCGTTTTCATCTTTTTATCTCCGTCTTTAAGTTTCAAATTATTTTTCGTTTCTATAGCTTAAGACGATACATAAAAATACAAAGTTGTCATAACTTTATACTTATTTGTAAAAAGATGTAAATATTAGATAAAAGTGATTTAAAAATAAAAGCCCCGTTTAAGTATATAAAACCTAAACGGGGATCGTTAAAATTTAAGTGTAAGTTTTACTTCACTTCAAATTTACTATCGGGTACTTGGTCATTTATTTTAATTTCTACAACATTTAAGTCGAATGTTTGACCTGCCATACTTTGTGTGTATTTATGCGGAAATTTAACCCCGTTTATTTCTTTAAAATCGCTATAAATAGTAACTTGGGTAAAATTTCCTTGTGGAGTTTCTAATGTTGCAGCATCTCTGTTTTTCAAACCTGTTTCAGGGTCAAAATATGTTACTGAGGATTTACCGGTTGCAAATTTATTTGTAACTTTATAATAATCTTTTCCATCAATATTTTCTACTCCGGTTAATTCTAAAGTAACTCCGTATTTTGATAAATTTAAATACGGTTCAATAGCAGATTCAAATTTTAATTGTTCCAAGTCGTTCCCTTCAAGCATTTTGCTTTGACCCATTGCAGATTGTTTTGCTTTAATGCCGTCCGTAACCGTTTCTTGAACAAACATTCCCGCATCAATTTTTTGATAAAGTTTACCGTTATCTTTTTTAATAATATTTACGGTAAATTCACCCATAGGCATTTTACCTTTTAATGTAACATTTGCAGTTTTTATTTTTTCAATATTTTCTTTTCCGCCAATTGCTTTAATATAATCGGCAATAACTTTATCTACTGTCAAACCTTCAGGTAATTTTTTGGCAGATAAGTCAACTTTTTCACCGTTCATATCCAAAAATTCAATTTTTCCGTTTTGTGCAAATTTCTTTAAAGGAGCAGAAATTTCACCGGCTTTACCAACCACAATAATATGTGCATTATTTGGTTTTATCATTCTACCCGCAGCTTCGTAAATATCATCAACAGTTAACGAATTTAATACCGTTAAGTAATTTTTATAAAAATCTTTTGGTAAATTAAAACGTTCAATATTCAATGCAAAGGCGGCAATAGTTTGAGGGTCTTCCAAACTTCTTGAAAAATCACCTGTTAAAAAGTTCTTGGTTCTTTGTAAATCTTCTTCGGTAATTTTTTCGGTACGTATTTTATTCATTTCCGATAGTATTTCAGAAACTGCACTATCTGTAACCGAGTTTCGTACTTCGCAATATGCGTTAAAACTACCAACATACTCATCGGTATTTAAGTTTGAATAAGCACCGTAAGTATAAGCATGTTTTTCTCGTAAATTCATAAATAAACGAGCTGTAGCACTTCCGCCTAAAATTGAATTAACAACTTGGGCTTTAATTTGGTCGGTTGTGCCTATTTTTAGGTCTAAAGGATAAGATACGCTTACAACAGATTGAACCGAATTACTTCTATCGGATATTGTAACTTTACGCACAAGCGGTGCTTTAACATCTTTAAGTTTAGTTTTTTCAACTTCCTTTCTTTCCCAACCACCCAAATATTTTGTAACCATTTCTTTTGCATTATCAAAAGTTATATCGCCAACAATTGCAAGATATGAAATATTGGGAACAAAATATTTTTTATAATAATTGGTACAAGCTTCTAATGTAATGGCTTTAATAGTTTCTTCTGTTTCAATTTCGCCATAAGGGTGATCTTTTCCGTATAAAACAACCTTTTTAACTCTACCGGAAATTGCTTGCGGATCATCTTTTGCCGAAGCTAAACCGCTTAATGTTTGGGTTTTTATTTTATCTAATTCTTCTTGTTTAAACTCACTATTTAGAATAATGTCCGAAATTATCTCAAATAATTTTTCGGTATTTTTGCTTAAGCAAGATCCGTTAATTGATGTTGCAGAGCTATTTAAATTGGCGCCTATAAAATCAACTTCTTCATCAATTTGTGCTTTTGTTCTTGTTTTTGTTCCCGTACCTAATAATTGACCCGTAGTATTAATATATCCCGCCAATCCTTCTTCTAAAAGAGGTTCTCTGTTAACTACAAATCTAAAATTAATTTTAGGTAATTTATTGTTTTCTACAACAATAACTTTTAACCCGTTTGGCAATTCAAACATTTTATAATCACCTAAATTAATAATAGGTGCAGTACCGGGTAAAGGTTTTTTAGTTCTATCTAACTGTGCAAACATTAAGGTTGCCGTAAATAAAAATAAAATTATAAAAATCGATTTATTTCTCATATTATTTTCTCCGAACGTAAAATATTATTTTTGTGAACTTTTAGGTAAATAGTGCAAAACAACTCTATTTTCTTTAACCAAGTATTTTTTGGCAACACGTTTAATATCTTCACGAGTTACTTTCATAAATCTTTCTATTTCGGTGTTTATTAAATTTGCATCACCAAAATAAACATGATAGTTGGCTAAGTTTTCGGCTATTCCCGCTACTTTTGAGTTTTCTTCCACAAAACTTTTTTCAATTTGATTTTGAAGTTTTAAAAATTCTCGTTCGCTAATTAAATCGTTTTGTACTTTTATAATTTCTTCATAGATTGCATCTTCAACTTCTTTAGCGTCTTTTCCCATATTGCAAACGGCAAAAACCAAAAACTGTCCGCCATCTTCTAACGAAAAAGGAAGCGACATTGCCGTTACGGCTTTTTGTTGTTCGTCAACAATGGCTTTATATAATCTGCTGCTTTGACCTGACGATAATAAAGTTGTTAACATGTTTAATGCATAATAATCTTCCGTTCCCTGAGCAGGTATTCTATATGACTGAATAACGGCAGGCAGCTGAATATTATCATAAACGGTATCTCTTATTTCGCCGCCCAAAGGTGGTTCAACCGGAAATTCTCTTTTAATTTCTTTTGTCCCTTTCGGAATTTCTGCAAAAAATTTATGTATAAATTCTTTTGTTTGACTTTTATTAATATCACCGGCTATAGACAAAGTTGCATTATTGGGTACATAATAATGTTTATAAAAATCAATAAATTCTTCCAATTTTGCTTGGTCTATATATTGAACCGAACCAATTGGTAACCATCGATAAGGATGTACTTTGTAAGCTCTTTTAAATGTCTCTTCCAAAATTGAGCCATAAGGTCTGTTTTCGTAACTTTGTTTTCTTTCTTCTTTTACTACTTTACGTTGGGTTTCTAATCCTAAACTATCAATTTTTAAATGGAATAACCTTTCGGATTCCATATACAACCCAAGTTCTAATTGATTGGAAGGCAATATTTCATAATAAAAAGTTCTATCGAAAGATGTGTTAGCGTTTAATGTTCCACCGGCTCCTTCAATAGTTTTAAAGTATTCCCCTCTTGCAATATTAGGTGAACCTTCAAACATTAAATGTTCAAAAAAATGTGCAAATCCTGTTCTTTCGGGGTCCTCGTTTTTACTTCCTACATGATACATTATTGAAACGGCAACATTAGGCGTGGTATGGTCTTCGTGTAATATTACATGAAGTCCGTTATCAAGCTTATATTCTTCAAATTCAATTTTCCGACTACCGGAACAACCTATTATTAGCATTAGTACCGGTAAAATTAAAAGAATTTTGTTCTTCATCATTTTATCCTTCGTTTAGTTGATTAATAATTATTTATTACCTCTTTAAAGTTAGTAAGATTAATGTTTTAATACAATAAGTAAATTTATATTAATTTATTAATAATAAAAGTTTTAACAAAAATTGTTAAATTTGCATAACTAATTATTAAAAACGGGGAGATGTTATATGAAAAGATTAATTTTACTATTTTTACTTTGCTCAAGTTACTTTTTTGCTCAAACAATTACATGGACCGAAATAGGTTCTTTTTACAATTTGCCTGCAGGCGTAAAACTATACGAAGGTACAAGAACTTCGCCAAAATTAAAAGCTTATTATTTTGATGTTGATTTAAATTCACCCAAAATTGCCGTAAGACCTTATGTTACTTCTTCACCAAGCACGGTTAATGTTTTGACAAGCCGTTTTGGAGCATATGCGGCAATAAACGGCGGATTTTTTGGAGGCTCTACTTCCTATAGTACTGTTGTTTATCCTAACGAAGTAAAAGCACAAAACGTTGGGTCAGTTACAAGAAATAACCAATCTTATCCGGTTATTCGCAGTTTTTTTGGCGTTAAAACAGATAAACAACCGTCTGTAGATTGGATTTACCATTTTAACAATACAATTCAAGGTATATATACTTTTAATCAACCTTTACAATATGCTTATAATGCTCCTTCTCCTT
>ERZ795059.3464-NODE-3464-length-15341-cov-9.762528_pt1 | contig 15341 bp, 12 predicted proteins | sample MGYA00375143_ERZ795059 | MGnify/ENA primary metagenome ERZ795059 (study PRJEB30188, sample SAMN05720168) | activated sludge metagenome | isolation source: Anaerobic digester | place: USA | collected 2015-01-07 ... | reverse complement strand
AGAGATTCAGAGTCAAAAATAACTGGAAATCTTCATTTTCTTATTATTTACAAATGGTTGTAAAAATATTTAATTTTGGTAACATTTGGAGTTACTTTAACCTCAGATAAGGGGGTGAATATGCTTAAAATTGAAATTGCGGTGGTGGTGATACTTATCGCTGCGGCACTGATTGGTGTTTCAATGAAAAAGAATGAAAGAGTTGAGGTAAAAACCATGGAAGGGATGACTGTCGCAAAATATTTTGAAGCTCTTGATGGAAAAAATGTAAAATGTACTTTGTGTCCTCACTACTGCAAACTTGGTGACGGGCAGACAGGTCTTTGCAAAGCAAGGAAAAATCTCGGCGGAAAGCTTTATGCACTGACCTACGGCAAGCCGGTTGCGATCAATGTTGATCCTATTGAAAAGAAACCTCTTTTCCATTTTCTCTACGGGTCAAAAACCTTTTCGATCGGTTGTGCCGGATGCAATCTCCACTGTAATTTCTGCCAGAACTGGACAATATCTCAAGCATCTCCGGACGATGTCCCGTTTGAAGCAATGACTCCATCACAAGTTGTTGAAAAAGCAATTGAAAGCGGAAGTCAGTCGGTAGCTTTCACTTATAATGAGCCGATCATTTTTTATGAATTCATGCTTGAAACGGCGAAACTTGCAAAAGAAAAAGGACTGAAAACTGTAATGGTAACAAACGGTTACATAAATCAGGAGCCGCTGAAAGAACTTGCCAAATATATTGATGCGGCAAATATTGATCTTAAGGGATTTAGCGAAAAATTTTATAAGGAATATACGACTGCTTCTTTAAAACCGGTTCTTGAAACAATAAAAACTTTAAAAGAAATGGGTGTTTTCATTGAGATCACAAACCTCATAATCCCCAAGGCAAATGATAAAGATGAAGAAATCCTTGCACTTATAAAATGGGTAAAAGTTAATACCGGCACTGAAACGCCACTCCATTTTTCAAGATTCTTTCCTGCTTACAAACTTAAGGACAGGCCGCCCACTCCGGTCGAAACTGTTGAAAAAGCAAGAGATATGGCAATAAAAGAGGGGATGAAATTTGTTTATACGGGAAATTTGAGAACTGAAAACAGCGAAGACACGATTTGCCCGCACTGCGGAAAAAAGGTTGTTGACAGATCTGGCTTTCAGATCGTTTCGGAAAATATAAATAACGGAAAATGTGGTTACTGCGGAGGTGAAATATACGGAATGTGGGAAAAGAAACTTGTGCGGAAACCGGCAGTTGCCGGAATGTGGTATCCTGCTGAAAAGACTGAACTTTTAAAGATGATGGATGAACTTGACAAAAAAGCGTGTCCTGAATTTAAACAAAGTAACAGAAAAATTGCCGGTCTGATTGCTCCTCACGCCGGGTTTATTTACAGCGGGCCAACTGCAGCTTGCGGGTTTAAACAACTTAAAAACCAGAAGTATCAAAGGGTTATTCTCATTGGAACTAGCCATAAATATAAAGCCGATCTGATTTCTGTTTTTGACGGAACTGAAGCTCAGACCCCTCTTGGAAACCTGAAAATTGATACCGGTTTTTCAAAAGCGCTAATATCAAGTGACCCGGCAATTCAGTTTGTGCCGCAGATCCATGAAAAAGAACATTCACTTGAAGCGATGCTGCCGTTCATAAAGTTCTATCTCGGGGAGGTCGAAATTGTTCTGGTTCTTGCATCAACTGAAAATGAAAAACTGCTTGAATCCGCTGGAATTACAATTGCAAACCTCATCAAAGCAGATTCATTGAACACTCTGATTCTTGCAAGCACAGATATGTCGCATTATCACCCATATGATGAAGCTGTAAAAATGGATAAAAGCACTGTTTCACTAATAGAATCAGGTGATTACCAAAAGCTTAAAAAAATGATAAATGACAAAAAATGTGAGCTGTGCGGACACGATTCATTAATCTCTTTTTTCACCGCCATGAAAGAACTCAAAGCAAATAAGGGACGGCTTGTAAAATATGAAAATAGCGGTGATGCCGTTCCAAGATCAAAAACTCAGGGAGTTGTCGGATATATGTCAATGATTTTTGAAAATAATGAGGAGATATCAATGAATTACTATGATGATAAAGAAAGAAAATATATGCTTGAACTTGCAAGAAATTCAATAGTTTATGCTTTGAAGAACAAAAAAGAATTCGTCCCTGAAAAACCGTCTGATCCTAAACTTAACGAACAGAGATCGGTGTTTGTCACACTCAAAATTGACGGAGAACTCAGGGGATGTATCGGCTCAATGGTCGCAACGGAACCGCTTTATCAGGCAGTCGCCGGAATGGCCTTCAGTGCCGCATTCAAAGACCCGCGGTTTTCTCCAGTCACAGAAAATGACCTTAAACTCATAGATGTCGAAGTGTCCGTCCTCACACCAATGCAGAAAGTATCATCCTGGAAAGAATTAAAAATCGGAATTGACGGCGTTTACATCAAAAAAGGATACCGCTCAGGAGTATTTTTACCCCAAGTCGCAACAGAAACCGGCTGGGACCTTGAAACTTTCCTTTCTAACCTCTGCACACACAAAGCAGGACTCCCCGCCGACTGCTACAAAGACCCAACCACCGAAATCTATAAGTATCAGGTGGAGCTGTTTGGGGAAGAATAAGGAGTTTTTATTATATAAGAGGAGATGGTTTAATGGAAAACAATCTTAATTTTGATTCATTACTAAATTCAATTAAGCAGGCTGACAGTTCTTTTAAAACCAATGCATTAAAAGCTGTCAATGTCGGACTCACACTTCGAAACTGGATTATTGGTTATCATATTTCAGAATATGAACTTAATGGCGCAGATCGAGCTAAATATGGCGACAATCTCCTTATTAACCTCTCAAAAGAGCTTAAAACTTTTGGTGTCAGTTCCACCGGGAAAAGGCAACTTTACAATTATCATAGATTTTACAACACTTATTCTCACATTGTGCAGACAGTGTCCACACAATTTCAAAATCTTATTGGTGTTGGTAATGCTGATTCTGAAAAAGTGCGGACAGTGTCCACATATCTAATACCGCTGGCATTTTGAATAAAACACCAACAAAAAAATTTATTTTAAAAAGTATTCATATATCTGACGAAGCTTTTCTTTATTCCTGAAAAATTCTTCCCTGTAAATTCCATATTTTCAACATTTATTTCAAAATATCTCCAGTCTTCATCATGTTCATAAGCTATCGAACCTTTTGGTTGTTTTGATGTACCTGAAAAATATAGCCGTAAACTTTTGTCGGTGAATGATATTTGAAAGGAAATGTCGTTATATTCAAAATCATAAACCATTTCACCTGTTTCTTTTTCAGCATTAAGTTTAAATTCTGATTGGTCCATATCTAATTCTGAGCTTATTGACTTCACTATTTCAAGCAATAATGAGTTTGTGTATTGCAGGCAGTCTGTTATTTCTTCAAATTGAGTGTTGAAATGCTTTATTGATTTGAAGTTCAGTTCCCGAAATTTTGCGAAATAGTTCTTTTTGATCTTTTCAAAATCCATCGGCTTGTTTTTTTTATTCCAATCCAACATGCAGAATTCACTATCATTTTCATCAATATAGTATCCATAAAAACCCATATAGTCTTTTTTGTATTTAATGTATATTCGCCAATTATAGATAAGATCTCTTATTTTGCTTCCACCCTGTTTACTCTTTTTCTCTAATTTAAGCAGCTCAACATATTCAAAATATCTGATGACACTTCGTTTTGCATTTTTTAATAAATTGGAAAAACTCTTGTATTCTTGAGCGTAATAATTCATATCAAGACAGAATAGACCTTCAGACACAAAATAATCCAAAAAATAATAGATTAGTTTGTTTTCGGAGTTTCTTTTTGGTTTTTTCTCATGCTTAAAATAATCTTTATCATTATCATATTTCCAGTACTCAGGAAAAACAGAATTCTTAATTAATTCAAACAGGTCTTCCCAAATGATTTGTTCTCCCCAATATTTCTTTTCACCAACCGGAATTTTTAACTTGTGATGTTCTGGCTTAACAAGAAAGAATTTTTTGCAATCTTTGTACTCTTCCCGGTAATTCGTAAGCTGATCGCCGTTAATATCTGAATCAATTTTATGTTCACAAACAGCAATGACTTCATCCCCCTTCCAAACAACCAAGTCCGCTATTGATTTTGTTTCTTCACCTTTTCTGCTCTGAGTTTCAAAAGAGTATTTATCAATGTTTCTTACATACTTTAGTTTCAGAAAATCTTTCAAATAAATTTTTTTGAAATTGTCTGAAATATTTGCAATGAAAGCAATGAGTTCTGTCAAATAATCTTCTTTCTGATTTACCTTTTTTTGGCTTTTTTTGTACAAATTTTCAAAATCCATGTTGTATTCCTCCGCAAAGTATTAAAGTAAAAATCACATCACTCCAAGTCTTGCACCAAGTTCTTTAAATGTGGAAAACTTAGAAAATCCAAGGAGTTTGAATGCATCACGGTGAAGAGTGCTACCTTCGAGAGTACTTATAAGAAGAGCTTTTGCAAAGCTGCTGCTCACTTTATATTTCTGATTGGCGTAAAAATCACCTCCGCCGCTACCCACACTATCGGCAAATGATTTAAGCCGTTCCAGTTCATTTCTGTATTCGATCCTGAACTTATCTTGAGAAATAGCGCCCAAGTCATAAATTCTACGAAGAATTACGAGAGTGCTGACTTTATAGAATTTTGCCAGCCGAGCCATTTCCTTTTTTAAATTTTCATCAGGATTAAATTCCTTCTCAATTGAAGAAACCGGCACAAGAATCTCTGCCGCAACAGCATTACACCAGCGTTCAACCCTGCTTTTGGAAACTATCGACAGCTGAGCATCGGTCACTCCTGACAACCCGAGCCAGATATGAGCAACTTCATGAGCAAGAGTGAACATTTGAGCCGCTTTTGTATCGGCGCCATTTATGAAAATAAGCGGTGCCAAGTTATCAGAAAGTGAAAAACCTCTGAATTCCTCAACATCAAGATGTCGATAATTGTTGTTCATATAAACACCGCTTCGCATCACAAGAATCCCGGAATTTTCCACTTTTTCTATAAAGTGGCTTAAAGCTGATTCCCAAGAAGCCAGTTTTTTTCTTTTTTCGACATCAAATCCGAGTTTATTACGGATTTTTTCAGCAACGACCTGTATGTCCTCGAATTCTTTGACAGATCCAATAAAATCGAGCGGCTTCATTCCGTTCATTTTTGCATATTCCTTATACCATTCCTGTCTCTGCTGACAGATATAAATAGTGTCAAGAAGGTTCGGACTCGGATTTTGCAAATGTTCGCCCGCAAGTGTTCTGAAATCAGGTAAGGGCAATGTTTCAACTGGCGGCTCAGGCAGAAAAAAGAATCCAATCGGTGCATAAGTTGAATTAGCAAAACTTTCAAGCTGCTTTAATGTCGGAGCCGTAACCCCTTCAATCCATTCAGAAATTTCAGGAAACTTGTTTTTCAGAGAATCAATAGATTTACCTGACCTTTTAACAGCCCAGATAAGAAGTGCCGGATTTATTTTGGCATACATTGTTCAAATTTCCGTTAAACTGACAATAATCACATCTATAACTTTAATGTTTTAGAAAATAAAATCAATTTTGCAAGTCAGGAAGTAATATCGAAACTGTTTCTTTATAGATTTTTCCACTTGAAAGTATTGATTAAGTCATTGAATTGTCTGTAGTTTCCAGTTAGATAATGAAACCTTCCGGCAACTATTCCAGGAGAGATCCCAAGTTCATGGGCGAGGTCTGTTATCTGTTTTTTTGAGTTAAGTGCAGCAATCAGTTTATTATATTTTGCTGGGATCAGAAAATCAGCGGCAAACTGATTTGCCTTTAATTCCTCAGGATCATTTGAATTATCGGCAATATAAAGTCTGCCCTTGTTGTCATTAAGAATATGTCCGGCTTCATGAAAAAATGAAAACCAGAATTTGTCTTCACTTTTTCCACGCAAGTTAAGAATAATCAACGCTTTTTCAGAGTTAAGCCATTTTGAAGCTCCGCTCCACGGAACTTTTTTCATTTCAGGAACAAGAACCAGAGCAACACCGGATGCTGAGCATAGTTTCTGCATTTTAGGAATAGATGTTTCAATGTTTTCCGTTGTGAGCCTTCTAATTTTAATAAGTGCATCCTTAAATTTTTCTCTATTAAACGGTTCACAGTTTATCTTGTTTGCTTCAATTTCTCCAATCCTTATCCAGATAGAAGCAGATCCTTGATTTGTTTCAAAAGCATGAGAGCGTTTTGCCGCAACTTCCGGTTTTTTCCAGATATTTTTCCAGGCATCGACACTGCTCACGCCAAAAAATGTAAATACCTGCTTTAAAATTAAGTACTTATCTTTTGAGTTTTCAATGATTTTCCTTTTTACAAGCTCCTTATATTCAATTGTATCCAGCCATTTTATCTCTTTTTCCAATTTTGCTTTTTCTTCAATTTTAGCAAGCTGTTCTCTGTAATTTGACTCAAGATTATTCCAGAATCTTGCCGGCACACCTGTAACCAATTCCAGTTTATTTGCAGTTTCGTAAGTAATTGGCTGCTCGCCCTTGAATATTCTAATGATCGTCTGTTCTGTCAAACCGGTTCTTGTTGCAAGCTCTTTCTGAGTCATATTGAGAGATTCAATTGTTTCTTTCAATGTTTCCCCCGGAGCAACTGCGTAATCCGGCTCATAACTTAACTTTTTTAATACTTTCATCATATTTACACCTCTAATGTGTGTCGGCAATCTCAACTATTTCGACTTCTGTGACACTGCGTTTATCAATTCCGCCATCTTCTTTTAAAGGAACAGGATCGTTTGCCGCCATAAAAAGAAGTCGGTACGGATGTTCCAGATCAACCGAAAAAATTCCAGATCTGTTTCCTGTGAGTTCGTGCAATCTAGCAGGTGGCAAATGTGATATGTCACTTAATACATCAGCAGCTTTTAATTCAGCAAGTCTTTGTTTCAATTTCTTTTCTGCGTTTTTGCCAATCACTTTTTTTGCCTCTCCATCCACAGAACAAATTTTCTGCAGCTTCTTATTTTTAAAGTATATCTGCATTTTTTATTTTGTCAAATTGATTAACATAGTTTGTTAGTTAAAAACTCCGTTTTACATTTTCAAGCAAACCGAAAAATTCATTAACGACAAGAACAATAATCCTAATACCTGTAAATGATAATTAAATCAAAGTCAAGAATATAAGATTTATTAATAGCGGGTGGAGCTGTTTGGGGAGAAATGAAAAAAGAACCTTAAAACTATTCCTTTATAGATTTTTCCCAGTATTCCCAGTCACTTTTCTTCATTTGTTTTGCAACATCGGCAACTGCTCCGGCCCAGAAGTTTCTGTATCCGAATCCGCCTGCCTTGCCTTTGACATAAGCTGCAAAAACAGGAGTTTTGCTTGAAATATCAAAGAAAACAACAAATAAATAAGCAGTTGACTGATATTTGTTCATCTGGTCGGCGATCAGAACCATTCCGTATCCTGATTTAGATTTTTGAGTTGTTGAATATTGTTTAACCATTTGACTTATTATCTTCATGTCGTGCCGTTCAACTTCTGTGGGAGCTTTCATGTTTTCGGTTCCGGCAGCTTTGTTGATCTTGAAAACACTTGAGAAATCATATTTCAATGATTTTCCGCCGATGGCTTTAGAAAAGTCATATTTCTTTGTTTCGTTAAGAATAAGTTCATTTATCTGATTGAAATAGGTGTCTCTAATGTATTCGACAGGCATATTCGTTCCCGAACCGTGCCCGTGATCCCCGATAAGACGGACTTTTGAATAATCAACACCGAAAAACACAAAATCACCTGCATTAAAAACAGATGAAGAGATAGCTTTTGTCCCCATCATCTGAATTGTGATCTTTCCTTTTGATGCAGCAGAAAGCGAAAAACAAGTTAAAAGCAGAACAATTACTAAAAACTTTCTCATGATCTTCTCCTGAATTAACGTTGGCAATACCGTTTCGAACGCTTATAAAGAAAAATGAAAGTGTTGTCAAGAATTTCAGGGATCATGTTGCGCTGTTTTCAGAAAAATAAACTTATCTATTCCGTGCAGTCGGCAGTATCGTCGAAGTGATCTGCGGGGAAGAAATCGGCACAGAACGAATTGCAGTAAGTGTCACCGACCCAGGAACATGGATCTGATGCGGCACAGGTGCAGTTTGTGATAAATCCGTCTGAGCAGAGTTCTGTAACTTTCACTGTGTCTGTGCAATCATGGGTGCAGACACATCCCTTGCCGTCGTCATTTGATTTGCATCCGCCTGAAAGAGCACCGTTACTGTCAATGCAGAACTGGTTGCAGTCTGTCGGTTTTAAGAGACCTGTTTCTGTGTCGCACATGCACAGAGTCGTTTCATCACTGCACTCTCTGTGTTCAGCCGTATCGCAAAGCCCTTCACACGGTCCAGTCGTTGAAATAATGTGATCTATCACAAATGTTCCGTAAGTTGAAGGAGATGCACTGTCTATAATGAGGTAAAGCAGTTCGTCTGTTTCCGTTTCATAGTTGATTGCTCCGCCGCCGCTTACACAGGTGTTGAGATCAGTGGATTTGACAGTATATATCGCGGCACCGAATGTTGGTGCAACCGTTATGTGAAAATATTCACCGGCTTTGAGATCTATCGAATAAACGACATCAAGTCCGTCAAGATCGGCTGTGTCACAAATTCCTGCAGTCGGCGCATAATCATTATTTGCAGCAACAGTCGTTCCGTTCACACTGCCTGTCCCGGAAAGCGGTATCGCCCCTTCGATCAAGTCATTTGCCGGAACCGATGCGTCAGTTATGTCTATCTGGATCACAAAATCATATTCAAACGGAAGCATCGGAGTATCAAGTATCACAATGTAATCTTTCGCTTGAGCAGTACTGTTCAGATATGACAGTTCTTCCGGTTCGCCCCAGTATCCGAAAGCGTTACCTGCAAGACATTTTTCTGAAACGACGCCGCATTCAGACAGTATCGAAAGTTCAGGATCAAACTCCGCAGAATCAGGTGTAACCCTGAAAGTAAGAAGCTTTCCTGCCGGCACATTGACTTTGTAGAACAGATCAGGACCATAACCGTAACCGCCCGAACATGCTCCTGATTCAATTGTATTTACAGCTTTCTGGATCGTTCTGTCGTATGTACCCGGCGTCAGCACTTCCGCATTTTCACAGGCACTGTTTGAAACCGGAGTGAACATCTGAACTTCAAGCAGATAAGGAACATTCTGCGGCTGAGAGGTCAGTGGCGACTGTGTAACTTCAATGAAAATATCCTGTGCAGTTGAAGCAAAAAAGCCCAGAAGTTCCGAAAAGAACCAGCCATTCGGATTGATATCGTCATTTTCCCATTCACCGATGAGTTTACCCGTGCTGTCAAGGAATCTCAGATATGTATCAGCGTCGTGACCGCAGAACGGGTGAGTCCTCACATTTAAATATTCATCTTTCTTGACAGAAACTTTAAAAACATCCGTCTCTTTAACATTTCCGCTGTGATTGAAATAAGCAACGGTGAAGCCCGAGCCGCTCAGAACCTGTGCCTGCGCAACCGTATCGTTCGGCTCAACTTCTTTTGTTCCCGCTGATACTTTCGGCAGACAGTTCCCGCTCTTACATTCAATCATTTCACAACCGCAGTCATCATTATCAGAACAAGTTCCTTCCTGACATACTCCCCCTTCGCAAATACCGCTCTTGCACTCACCGTCCTCTCTGCATGCCCAGTCATTTTCGAGCCGTCCGACAATACAGACATCATCAGCACTGCAAGTAGTGTGTCCCTGTGAACAAAGGCCTGAAAGAGGGAAACAGATTCCGCCCGAACCCACGCCGTAACATCTTGTTCCTTCCGGACAGAGCGATGGATCATCTGTGCAATCCTCGGCACAGAACCTTGAACCGTCACTTCCTGTCACACACTGACCGTAATCATAGAAGACATTCTGACATTCAGTATTATTCGTGCATGGTTTGCATGTCTTCTGCCCTTCTTCCGGCACAACTGCCGCATATCCGGCACAGTTTGAATCAGCGGTACATTCAGAAGTACAGAACCCTTCGATGCACAGAGTGTTCTTTTCACAGTCATCATCAAATCTGCACATTCCGTAGGTATAGCTTCTCCAGGGATATGCGTGATTGCAGTAACTTTCATTACATCCGGCAATGTCAAAACAATCCGAATCATCACTACATTTTGATGTGCAGTAATATTTCTGCAAAGTATAATCAGGCCAGCATTCATTCTGACACTCGTACCCGAAATAGCAAAGATATCCATCCGGCTTTGTTCCGTATTGATGTTCAGGAACACAAAGAAGAAGATCTTCAAGATATGCGTAACATACGCCGTCCGGACAATCTTCGTTCTTTTCACATGCTTTTGTGCACATTTTTATATCATCCTGACACTCAAGACCTTTTTCACATTCCCAGTCAAAAGTGCAGTTTTCACCGTATTCAGCATAACCCGGCATGAAAAGAGGTGCACATGCCATTTCAGGAGTTTCAGCAGCAGGATCACCGATCTGAACGCAGTCTCCGGCAGAACATGCTTCAGTATCACAGTGTTTTGAACAGTATTTTCCATAAGGGAATTCAACGCATTCACCGCTTACACACTGGTAATCAAAAGCACATGAAAATCCGTCAACGATATTGAGCCGTGCCTTGTCAACACAGGTTTCCACATCTTCCTGATAAACATCTTCCATACACTCGTATCCCGATGGGCATGGAGAAAGGAGTGATCCGCATGCCGCAGTACAGTAATTGTCATAGCATGCTCCGCTTGAGCAGTCCATTCCCGATTGACAGTTCCCTCCTGTTTTGCCCGATCCGTCAGGAGTACAGAAATATTTGAACTTGAATCCAAGCTCGTCACCGTTATCCTTACACTCTCCGCAAGTTCCGCAGGCAAGAAGATCTTTTCCGCCACCACTTGACCTTTCACAGTCCTTCGAACAGAAAGTTGTCGAACCGTAGGCAAGACAAAGCCCGCCGTCACAGTCATCATCATTGTTGCAGGGTTTGTAATCAGCCATTAAAGGATCGGGCTTTATCACAGTTGAAGTAAATCTAGGGAGGCATTCATATCCGTATTCGTTTGAGTATTGACAGAGCATATCTCCCGGGCAGTCCTCGTCTTCCTTGCAGGTTCCGGTGCAGACATTAACAACTGACATTCCGCCCGCCCAGTCAAAAAGGTAATAACATCTTCCTGTTGCACACTCACTGTCATAGTTGCAGGGATATCCCGGACCCTGTTTATACGCCCTGCTGTCACAATTTCCGAAACCGCCGCAAAGCCCTTTTCTGCAGATTCCGCTTCCCATCGTACCGGCAACTGCTTCGCATTCGCTTCCGTCAGGTCTTACAGTAAATTCAGTTTCTGAAAAATCCCTGTTGCAGGAAGAACATGAATCAAACGGATTCAGATCACCGTCTTTGAAACACTCTCCGTTTATCTCGCAGGTAAATTTATCACACAGACATTTATAACCGAGTCCATCCGGCTCGCAAACTGAACGGTTCGGCTCATTGCATGGGTTGGGGTTACAGGGATCGATAACAACAGAATCCTCGTCCTCCTTTTCGGTGTCGGGCTCATCATCAACGACTGCAATTTCATCCGGATCAGTGTTATCATCCGGAATAATGCCCTCTTCATCAGTAATTTCCGCATCTGCATCAATTCCGTCAATATCGGTGACATCTTCGCTTTTCTTCTTTTTGGTGTCACACGAAAAAACAAAAAACGCCAGAACAAAAATCAATGAAAGCATAAAAAACTTTTTCATATTTCCCCCTATGTTCCAAAAATAATGAGATCACACGGGCGACATTTTATCACAAATGAAGAATTTTACAAATCTAATGGAAATATTTGTGGATTATTTCACGACGACATTGTCGATGTAGATGCCTTCAAGATTATCGCTTGGATCGCTTTTAAAACGGAATCCGATCTGGACTGTCTTTCCTTTGTATGACGAAAGATCGCCTGAGAATTTATAATATGAAATTCCAAGCTTCTTTGTGATCTTTGTCCTTGTGTTGTCAAGTGCGTCAAGCGGTGAAGGAGTGCTTGCGGTAAGATATATTCCGCTTATTGCCTGCCAGGTGTCGGTGTCTCTTTTCACAAGGACTTCAGCATAATCGAACGGGCTGTATCCGCCACCTTCAATGTTGACCCACGCCATGAATTCAACAACATGAGTTCCTGATGCAGGGATCGTTATCGGGGTGTTCAGCATCAACACATCATTGGCACTGTCGGTATAATTGCCTGTAAGATTTGTTGCGGCGACATTGCTTCCGCTGACTGCCGCTAAAGGTCCGTTTGTCGGGGCACCTATCTGCCACACTCCGGCTACAGTCCAATTCGTTCCTCCGTCCTCAAAATCTTCTGAAACAAGTATCGTCCCTGAATTTCCCGTGTCACCTGTATCACCTGTGTTTCCTGAATCACCAGTGTTGCCTGTATTTCCTGAATCACCTGAATTACCTGTATCACCTGTATTACCGGTATTACCTGTATCGCCTGTGTCGCCTGTGTCGCCTGTGTCTCCAGTATTACCTGTATCACCAGTATTTCCGGTATCGCCGGTATTGCCTGCATCGGGATCGTAACACTGTCCGGTTGCGAGATTGCATTTAACATTCGGGAATGTCATGCAATCAGCATCTGATTTGCAAAGAACTCCTTCCGCTTCTTTATCGGTAATGCAGAAACCTTCTTCTATCAGACATCTCCAGTTCATCGGACAGTCAGATTCCTTGAGGCACTGTACCCTGTCCTTGCAGAAATATGAAAGTGTGCCGGTATTCAGATCTTCTTTCGGATTTTCAAGATCACAGTACTGACTCCTGATACAATCTGCGGTAGTTTTGCACGGCGTCTCTGTCTGTTCGGGCGGCTCTTCAGACCCGCAACTTATAAGACCGGCAATCATCGCAACAGCAAAAATATTGATAAGCAGGAACTTTTTCATATCCGCCTCAAAAAACAGTAAAATAAAATCAACGATATTTTATTGAAATATCTCTGTTTTTCAATTTATTTCTCATTTAAATGCAATTATTTTCTTGGAAGTTATTAGATTTTCTTTATAATTTGCGTTGAACCGTTTCCTTGAAAAGGAGGAAAAATGACATTGCTTCATATAAATACGGCAGGCGATCAGGTATTAAGAAAAAAGACCGAACCGGTAAAAGAGATAAACGAATCTATCCGGACACTTATTAATGATATGGCTGAAACGATGAAAACAGCAAGCGGACTTGGACTTGCAGCACCTCAGATCGGAGTTTCACTCAGAATATTCATCATCGATAAGGGTTACATCGACTTTTCATCTCTTCCTGATGAAGAAAAGAAAAACAAAGAGGAACCCTTTTTCCCCGTTGCCTTCATAAATCCTCAGATAATTGAAAAAAAGGGACAGACATCAATTTCAGAAGGGTGCCTGAGCGTTCCGGGATACCATGCGGAAGTTGAAAGAGCGGCGGAAATAACTCTCAAATACACCGACATTGAAGGTGTTGAAAGAACTCTTGAGGCATCCGGGCTTACTGCAATTGCCATTCAGCATGAGTATGACCATCTTGAAGGGGTTCTTTTCATTGACAGGATAAGCAATCTTAAAAAAAGTATCGCTATTAAAAAAGTCAGAAAATACCTCCAGAATATAAAAAACAACGGAGATGAAATTGAAAACGCTCTTTATGGGAAGCCCTGAGATCTCCGTCCCTTTTCTGAACTTCCTTGCTTCAAAAAACACAGACATGATAGTATTCACCCAGAAAGATAAAATAAGAAAAAGGGGTAAGGCACTTGAACCCACACATGTCAAGAAAAGAGCTCTCGAACTCGGAATTCCAGTTTATACAGAATCTGCAAAAAGTGATGAAGCATATAAGATAATCAAGGACTTCGGACCCGACATTATTTTTGTTGTTGCATTCGGGCAGATCCTTCCGTCACACATTTTAAACAGTGCAAAACTTTATCCGCTCAATGTCCACTTCTCTCTTCTGCCCAGATACCGTGGAGCCACACCTGTAAACACTGCAATATTAAACGGAGATGATGAAACAGGCACCTCGATAATGATAATGGATGAAGGGCTTGATACAGGTGATGTTATCTTTTCGGCCCATTGCAACATAGAACCTGATGACAATGCCAGCCGGCTTTTTGAAAAGCTCGTCGGTATTTCGATAGAGATACTGGATAACAACTGGAATTCCATATGCTCCGGCAATGTGAAAAGAACACCTCAGCAGGGCGTTGCGGTAAAAACGAAACTCATTAAAAAAGATGATCTGTCAATTGATTTTGGTGAAAATGCTTTGAAAATCCATAACAAGATCAGGGCGTTCAACTATTCTCCCGGGACAAGAACAATGTTTAGGAACAACATTCTGATGATCGAAAAAGCAGAATATATTAAAGATTGTGAAGGTAAACCCGGAGAGATAACTGATGTGGAAAAAGAGAGTTTTTCAATATGCTGTAAAACCGGTGGAATAAAGATACTTGAACTCAAACCGGCCGGGAAAAGATCGCTCAAGGCATCTGAATTCATTAACGGATACAAACCTCAGAAAGGAGAAATGCTGGGATGACATTCAACAGAGTCAAAGACCCCCGCTACACTGCTTCATCCCTTACAAGAACCGTTCTTGACCAGTCTCTGTTCATAAACGAGCTTCTCAACGACTCTCTTTCCTCTTTTGAATACAGTCAGAGAAGATTCATCACGGAACTGGTCTATGGAACCGTCAGAAATATGAAACATCTCGATTTCTGGATCTTCAAAGCTTTCAAAAAACCTCTAAAAAGGATAGATCCGGAGCTTCTTTCAATAATCAGGACTTCTCTTTATCAGATAATATTCATGAACAACAGGGATGCGGCACTTGTTGTAAATGAAGCGGCTGAACTCGGAAAGAAATGCGGTGGTGAAAAGACCGGAGGGTTTGTCAATTTCATTTTAAGGGAGATTCTGCGGCTTGATCCTTCAAAAGAAAATATGGAGAAGTTCTTTAAAAAAGATCCCGATAAATTCCTTCAGACATTTTATTCAGTTCCCGAGTGGCTGTACAGAAGAATGGTAGCGCTGATGCCTGAAGAGCCGGTAGAGACATACCTTCAGATAATTAACAGACCTCTTGGAATAACTCTGAGAGTCGAAGGTGATGAAAAGACAAAAGAAAAGGTAATTGCAAACCTTGTTTCAAAAGGGGCTGAGGCAATAGATCGGAAGAGCGTCGTGTAGGGAAAGAGTGTACCATCCAGTGTA
>ERZ795059.3463-NODE-3463-length-15343-cov-5.715856_pt1 | contig 15343 bp, 11 predicted proteins | sample MGYA00375143_ERZ795059 | MGnify/ENA primary metagenome ERZ795059 (study PRJEB30188, sample SAMN05720168) | activated sludge metagenome | isolation source: Anaerobic digester | place: USA | collected 2015-01-07 ... | reverse complement strand
TCCTCTACGAAAGTGTGAAAGGTAACCTTGCGATGTTTGACGAAAAAAAGATCAAAGTAGAGCCCATCATTGTTTCAGGAGGTCATACTTGGATGAATTGCAAATTGTTTTTAGCAACATCCCTACAGCAAATTTTTAAATAGGAGATTTATTTCAAAAAGTAAAGCATCATTTTTTCAAAAAATAATTCACACAGTTAAAATACTACAATAATGAATGTTAAATCGTTAGTTACTGGTCTGGCACTTACCGTCGCAAGTGCCACGTGCTTTGCACAACAAGCCACACCGGCAATCATAGAGGATTTCAAACCCTCTGAGCTCAATCAGCCTTATCAGGATTACCCACAAGTAAATTCACAGGGCTATGCAAGATTCAAAATCATTGCTCCAACAGCAGATAGTGTAAGAGTGAGTCTTGGCCTTGGCGGCAGAGGTGGTACCTTGCTTACTCAACAAGCTGATAGCTCGTGGATGGGCACAACAGAAGGTCCTATGGACGAAGGTTTTCACTACTACAACGTTAGAATCGATGGAGGTAAATTTAACGACCCAGGCACTTTAAATTTCTATGGATCTACACGTTGGGAAAGTGGCATAGAAATACCTGCTCACGACAAAGATTTTTATGCGCTTAAAGAGGTGCCACATGGATTGGTTTCTCAAGTATTGTTTCCATCACCAAGCACTAAAAGCATTAAAAGAGCATTAGTTTATACTCCTCCAGGATATGGCAAAGACCTTAAGCAGCGTTATCCAGTATTGTATTTACAACATGGATGGGGTGAAGATGAGACCGCTTGGTCAACTCAAGGTCACGCAAATTTGATCATGGATAATTTGATCGCTTCAGGTAAAATCAAACCGTTTATCATAGTGATGACTTATGGAATGACCAACGGTATTCGCATGGGTGGTGCCCGAAGACCAGCAACTCCAGCTCCAAACGCACCAGCTGGTAGCCCTCCTCCACCAAACCCGATGACAGCAGTTGCAGAGGCTTTTCAAGTTGTTTTGCTTGATGAATTGATTCCTTACATCGATGCCAATTTCCTTACTTTGGCAAATCAACCAAACCGTGCCATGGCAGGTTTATCTATGGGAGGAATGGAAACAAAAACCATTACACTCAATAAACCTGATGTATTTTCTCACTTTGGTTTACTCAGTGGTGGAACATACAAACCTGAGGATATTACAGACAAATCAAAAGTCAAATTGATATTTTTAAGCTGCGGAAGCAAAGAAAGACCAGAAGGTATATTAACTGCAACAACAGAACTAAAAAATGCCGGTTTCAATGCTGTTTCCTATATTTCTGAAGGTACTGCACATGAGTTTCTTACTTGGAGAAGAGGTTTATACGAAATGGCTCCATTGCTTTTCAAAAAATAATAAAACTACTATATGCTTTTGAATAAAAGTCTTTAGACATATAATTACTTGTTTATGTTGGACTGTCCAAAACACTGGTCAGTCCAACACAAGCAAAGTGAATTTTTAAGGGCAGTGAATCGCGAAGGTTTCTATTATAAATCACCAGAAACTGAGAAAGACTGCAGCCATAAAGAATAAGTTTATTTCAATTTACACCACTTCTATTCATAAAAATGAACTACAAATTAGAACATATGCAGCTTGCATCTTTCATTCAAAAACTAGCATTTTTATTTTTATTAGCAATGTGTTTGCCTATTGCAGGCCAGACGCAAGAGATAAAATTATATAGCGGAAGTATTCCCAATTCTAAGGTTGAATATTCTGAAGAAATGGGACAACTTGGCCAAGGTGGTATGATCAGGAAAGTGCTCATGCCGTCGATAGAGGTCTTCCAACCCCCAAAAGACAGTGCTAATGGTACCGCTGTGCTCATCATACCAGGAGGTGGTTATGGAGTAGTGGTTTACCAGGGCGAAGGTGTAGGAACAGCAAAAGAATTTGTAAAAAAGGGAATCACTGCTTTTGTTTTGAAATACAGATTGCCAAATGACTCCATGATGGTAGATAAATCCATTGCTCCTTTGCAAGATGCGCAACAAGCAATCAAGTACATCAGGGAGCATCATACGGAGTGGGGTATTGATGCCAAAAAAGTTGGTGTGGTAGGATTTTCTGCTGGAGGGCACTTAGCTTCCACTGTTGCAACTCATTTTAATAAATCATACATAGACAATCCTGAAAACACCAGTCTTAGACCCGACTTTCAGATCTTGGTTTATCCAGTCATTACCATGGAAAAGCAACTTACGCACGGAGGGTCACGAAACAGTTTACTGGGCTTAAATCCTAGTGACGATTTAGTGAATTTGTTTTCTAATGAAATGCAAGTCACTGCCGAGACTCCGATTGCCTATTTGACACACGCGGCGGATGACAAAGTGGTCGATGTAGACAATACCATCCATTATTTTGATAAACTGCGCAAAAACAAGGTGGAGACAGAAATGCACATTTATCCAAAAGGCGATCATGGTTTTATCTTTAGGTTTAAAGAATGGATAGATCCCATGTTTGGCTGGATGAAAAGAAATAATTTAATAAAATAATTAGAAATTTTAAAAATGTTAAAGAGAATGAAAGGGCTGTTGTTCTTGGTATCGATGATGATGCTTGGGAATTTTGCAAACGCCCAAATGCTTGAAAAAGAAGCGCCACAAGGTTTTGACAAAATCAGAACAGGCATTAGCAATGGCAAGTTAGATTCATTTATATATGAATCAAAAACAGTAGGAGTAAAAAGGAAGGCACTTATTTATACACCTCCAGGATATTCCAAAAAGATCAAATATCCTGTATTGTACTTATTACACGGCATCGGTGGTGATGAAAAAGAATGGTTGAATGGTGGAAATCCACAAGTCATTCTTGATAATTTGTATGCGGATGGTAAGATTGCTCCAATGATTGTGATCATGCCAAATGGCCGCGCCATGAAAGATGACCGCGCAACTGGAAACATATTTGATAGAGACAAGGTAGAAGCATTTGCCACCTTCGAAAAAGATTTACTCAATGACCTCATTCCGCATGTCGAAAAGAAGTATCCTGTCATTGCAGATCGTGAACACAGAGCCATCGCTGGTTTATCTATGGGTGGTGGTCAATCTCTAAATTTTGGTTTGGGTAATATCAACACCTTTGCTTGGGTAGGAGGTTTTTCATCAGCACCAAACACTAAAGCACCAAAAGAATTACTACCTGATCCATCTAAAGCAAAAGATCTCAAATTGCTTTGGATCTCTTGTGGTGACGCAGATGGTTTGCTCAACATCAGCACAAGAACCAGTGAATATTTAAGAGATAATGAAATACCACACATCTTCTACATAGAACCTGGCGTCCACGATTTCAAGGTTTGGAAGAATGGGCTTTATATGTTTTCAAAAATGTTGTTCAAACCTGTAGATGCTTCGCTATTCAATCAATACAGTTTGCTTGGATTACCAGCTACTACCAATGTACGTAGAGCACAGTATCCACAAATATTACCAGATAGTAGGGTAATGTTCAGAACCAAAGCTCCCGATGCGAAGAAAATGCAAATAGATTTGGGTAAAAAATATGACATGGTCAAAGATACTGGAGGGTTTTGGACGGTTACTACTGAGCCAATTGGTCCTGGATTCCATTATTATTCTTTGATCATTGATGGAGTAGCAGTTGCAGATCCAGCAAGTGAGACCTTTTTTGGAATGGGTAGAATGGCAAGTGGTATTGAAATCCCATTCAAAGGAGACGGTTTTTATGAGTTGAAAGATATACCTCATGGCGACATCAGGATGAAAAGAGTCATGACAAGAGGTGGTTGGAAAAAATTCTATATTTATACACCTCCAGGATATGATACAGATACGGATAAAAAATATCCGGTGATGTACTTACTTCATGGTGGAGGAGAGGATGAAAGAGGTTGGGCTACTCAAGGAAACACTGATTTGATCATGGACAACCTCATAGCTGCACAAGAAGCAAAACCGATGCTCATCGTCATGATGGACGGCAATACTGGTGGCGGTGGCGGTGTTGCGGGCTTTAATATCGGTGCCTTAAATCAATTTGAAGGAGAGTTGAAAAATACCATCATACCTTTTGTAGAAAAGAATTATCGTACCATAAATGATGGGGCACACCGCGCTTTGGCGGGCCTATCGATGGGTGGTTTGCAAACCTTACATGCAGGAGTGAGAAATACCGAAATGTTCAATTATTTGGGTGTATTTAGTTCTGGCTGGTGGTCCAATAATACGGAGCTTTCTGCACCACAATATGAATTCATGAAAACAAACAAGGATAAAATCAACAGCAACCTTAAATCATTCTGGATTGCCATGGGAGGAAAAGAAGATATTGCGCATGACAATTGTCAAATCATGATGGAGAAGTTTAAGGAAATGGGCATCAAATATGATTATTATACCAGCCCAGGAGGTCATACTTGGCCAGTATGGAGGGAAGATTTGTATAAATTTGCACCTATGCTTTTTAAATAATATCGCAGGATTACTACAGCTCAAATATAAATGGGGCTTTGAAATAAAGGATAGCAAATCCTGTTTCAAAGCCCTTTTTTTATGAGCCTATTTAGTGTTAAAAAGTGGAGGAATTGTGCGGAACCCAATTAGTAAGTAACATGTGTGTATCATTTTATTATTTCAAATTTCAGAATTAAAACAAACTTCTAAATTACGCAAGTTAGGTGATTGAAAAAGTCAATTCTTTGCATTATTAACCAATTATTCATGCAATTTCCATAAGGGGTATTTTCATTTGGTTTTAGTGAATTAAATTTTATAATTTGAATTGTAAGTTATTGATAGAATCGACAAATTTTGTTTTAATTATATAACTACAAATCCTAGGAAATGGAATATAATATTTAAAATAGAGCAATTGAGGGCACGCACCGGATTATTAAATTAATGAAGCTCTTTACAATATTTTTCAATGAATTATATTGGTATTTTAGTATAAATGATTTCTTTATTTTTGTTATGTTGTTAAAAGTTCAAATTTTAAAGCCACATTCTTTTTATATCAATGATACTGTTGATATAATTTTCTTGTAATAGGCATGCTATTACGATAAAATATTTCATGGATAAAATAATCTTTTTGCTAAAAAAGATCAGCTAATTTATTCCTAAAAATTAGGTTTTAGAATTCATTATTTAGCACGAAACTAAACTCTTTTTATTCACAGAAAAGGGAGTCAAATTCCTATGAATTTATGCTAGCATATTTCCATTGTAACATCTTTTTTTAAATCTTATTAATTAATTACTAAACCAAAAAAATTAGCAAATGAAAAAACAATTAATTGGTCTCATGTTCATCATAGGTTTCACTATTTTTGCATGTGACAAGGATGAAGTGGTACCTACTGAGGAGGTAGGAGCATCACTAGATGGTATTTTAGATCAGACGCGACTGGTCGCCAACGGTGCAAGAATTACTGAATTGGGCAAAGGATTCGGATTTACGGAAGGCCCAGCAAAAGACAAAAATGGAAATATTTTCTTTACTGACCAGCCAAATGATAAAATTCACAAATGGTCGGCAGCAGATAATACAGTTTCTACATTTGTCACCGTCTGTGGTAGATCAAATGGTATGGCTTTTGACAAAGATGGTAATCTTATTACGTGTGCAGATTACAAAGGTGAGTTGAGGAAATACAAACCTGATGGAACGTTTGAAATTCTTGTAAAAGATTATAACGGCAAGTTACTCAATGGGCCAAATGACGTTTGGATCAACCCAATTACAGGAGGTATGTACATTACAGACCCTATATTTCCAAGAGGTTATTGGGACGCAGGAGATCCACGCCAACAGCCATGGGAGCCTAAGAGATCAGAACAAGCAGCAACTGGTAAGGGAGGCCATGTCTATTATCTTGCACCAGGTGCTAAAACTTTGACTAGAGTCACAACAATGGCAGAATGGGATGCTGATTCATGGCCAAATGGAGTGGTTGGAACACCTGACGGTAAAAAACTATACGTAAATAAGTGGGCAGGAAATAATATGGGTGGTACCTGGGTATTTGACGTAAATGCAGATGGCACACTGACCAATATTAAAAAATTTACAGCTATGGGTGGTGATGGAATGGCCATGGATGAAAAAGGCAATGTTTACATCAGCAACGGTTTTGGTATTACAGCATTCAACCCCAGCGGCAATCGCATCCTAAATATTCCAATTGCTGGGGCGACAAATTGCTCATTTGCTGGAGCCGATAACAAAACCTTGTTTATCACTGGACCAACAAACGCCATTAATTCTGTAAAGATGAATGTGAAAGGATCTGAGTAATCCCAACGTTCATGCTCAATTTTGATTAGATGAGAAAGGCTGCCCTTTGGGGTGGCTTTTCTTATTTAGTAAATAATCTTAATCTCAATGCAGGTCCTTAATCAATTCCAATTGGCTTTGTGATTTTAATTTATATTTGAATTTACCAAGCGTGTTGACTAAGTGTAATAGATAAAAAGAATGTGTCCTTAAATGGCACAAATCAAAATAGTAAATCCATTAAAGTTAGGAGAATCCTTTGTTACAGCTTTATTAGTGGTCGTGAGAATGTTCTCCGTCACCATGATCGTGAGAATTTTCACCATCTCCGTGATCGTGAGAATGTTCACCATCTCCGTGGTCGTGTGAATGTTCAACATCACCATGGTCATGAGGTTGTTCGTGGGAATGCGGATGACTATTATTGGCACCGTGATCATGTGGATTGAAATAGCCATATAATTGATAAACCATCAATCCAGCACCAGCTACAATTAGAAACCAATTAGCTAACTTGTAGAACATCTGGTAACTTTTAAACTGTTTCCATTTAGAAATGACGAAAACTATGGGTATAAGTGCAGCAATCTGACCCAACTCAACACCTATGTTGAAGCTCAAAATCTTAGCCAATACGTTTTCTGATCCTATATCAAAGGCTTGCAATCTTGTGGAAAGACCAAATCCATGAATCAAACCGAAAATAAAAACCATGGAAAGAAGATTGGGGGATTCTACCTTGAGAATTTTTTTAAAACCATCTAAATTTTCAAAACCTTTATATATGACACTGATCGCAATGATGGCATCTATGATGTGCTCGTTGGCGGATATTCCCATGTAAGTCGCAAAAATGAGGGTAATACTATGGCCAATGGTAAATACTGTAATGAACTTTAGGATGTCTTTAAACCCTTTTAAATAAAATATTACTCCAGTTAAAAAAAGTAAATGATCGTAGCCAGTTAGCATGTGTTTGGCCCCCACCAAAATATAGTCAAGTAGGCTGCCATGACTAAGGGTATGCTGGTCGGATTCATTAATGCCGTGGGCTTTAAGAAGAATTGGAAAAAAGAATAGAAATAGAAATGTTGATGCGATCAGCAATCGATTTTTAATTGACATAGATTTTGATTTTAATGGTCAATCCATTTTATTGAATGAAACAGATTATTACAAGTATACGATCAAAGCGCTTCATTCGGTTTTTAGTTTTTAAGATTTAATAAAATAGCCAATAAAGATATTTTATAACTTTTTAAATCCAAAACAGCTTTTTTATCGTAAATAACGGCAGTCGAAACAATATAATGAATAAATCAGTTGTGTACCTATTGCTTTTGGTCCTGAGCTTCAACTCATTGGCTGGATATATTGGGCAATTTAGTCATGCAATAGTACATATGATTCAAGAAGGAAGTTTTGACTTGCATACACATCACTCGGATCATGAACATGCTCATGTCGCACATCATAGCCACGGTGATGATCTTGACGAAAATTCACATCACCACGAGCATAAATTTGATTTCTTTTATGATTTCTTTTCAAAAGTAGAATCACAGGATAATGATGTGAATGAATTGCAAAATTTAAGTCTGTTAATGTTGACTTTAATTGGAAAGTGTAATGATGTTGATGCGCTCCCAGAATACCACAAAATAAAAAGACTAAAACAATTATTCCAATTTCTACAACCTTCGACCACCGAGCTTGAAGGACCAACACCACCTCCTAAACTATATTCCTAATTCTTATTCCTAGCAACTTTTTGTGTTTTCACCTGATCTCACCCTATTTTGAATTGGGGGTTTATTATGGTTTTTGCACAAACGGTAAGGCTTAAAATCATTGCAATGCCGAATTCAACTATTCGTGTTTCATTGCGATTAATGGTTCTTTAATCAAGGAATATAGAATTCTCCAAAGGGCTAATTCCTGCCCGATAGTTTTTAATTAATGTTACAGAAAATGTAAGTTTTTCTGATATCCTTGTTTCGATAAACGAGATATTAATCTAAAGCTTCTCTTCGGTAACAATCATTTAATTCGGTTTGATTCCTGACATTCATTGCAGGAACTTACCCAAAAACATATTTTAAAAATGAAATCACATATACAATTATTTAAATATATAAAAATATTGGTTGTGCTGTTGATACCTATGATGGCATTTGGTCAAAGTATGGCTTCTATCAAGGGCATGATACAAAGTAGTGATGGCGAGGCACTTCCTAGCGTCAATGCTTTTTTGAAAAACACAGATAAAGGATCCTCTACCGATGTAAATGGTATGTTCAATATAGAAAACATTACACCGGGTAGTTACACACTGGAAATCAGTTACATAGGTTATGAAATGGTCAGTAAAAAATTAAATCTGACACAAGGTCAAATACTGACAGTTGATTTTTCCCTCAACTCAGCCAACAATGTATTGGATGAAATCTCTGTAAAAGGAGAATCTCTAAAGCTAGAAAACAGCACCATCACCATCGATGTGGTGAATATTGATGACATCAAAAATCTCAACATAGAACAACCTTTGAGACTCATTGAGCAAGTTCCTGGTGTTGACCTGGTTGCTTACCGTCAGGGTGGTGTAGCTGATCAGTTTTCCATCCGCGGTTTTGGAGGCGGTGGGCACGGTGGAGAAGCAGGAGTAGAAATTGATGGAATTTCATTGAATGAAGCAGAAGGTCATTCAGATGGCTATGCTGACCTCAACATTCTCATTCCTCTTAACCTCAAAAGGCTAAAAGTTTATAAAGGACCTTCCTCTGTTTTGTTTGGCAGGTTTGCACAAGGAGGAACTTTATCCCTGGAAACTCGTAAGGGTGGGGAATATCAGGACATCAGTCTCCGCGCGGGATCTTACAATACACTTGATGCTCAATATGCTCAAGGTAATACCATTCTATTGGGAAAATCAAAAAAGGCATTACAAACAAATCTTGCATTTCAGTTTTTCAATTCAGATGGATACAGCGATAATTCCGAGGTGCTAAAAGGCAATATTTCAGGTCGTGCATCATATGAAATTACCGACAAAACGGACATATCTGTTTCACTAATGGGGCACCAAAGTCAATGGAACGGCCCTGGGTATATACCTGAAGCGCAATACCTCATTGAGGAAAAACGCCGTCAGCAGGATGTATTTGGAGAAAATGATGGGGGTGCAAAGCAGTTTTATTCTGAACGTGTTGACCTCAATCACAGTTTCAGTAGTTCCCTCAAACTTTTATTATTTGGATATGCTGTACAGCAAGATTTCTCCCGTTTTGCAAAATTCAATTATTCACCGGGAGGACAATCAGAAACTTTCAACACACGGGATGTTTATGCAACTGGAGGAAGTTTGAACGGTAGAAGTACAGTCTCTAAAATTGGAATTGACTGGCTTGCCGGGTTGGAATATTACAATGAAAAAACAGATCGTTTTAGATGGTCATCTACAGATCGCATTAGAAATAATCTCACAGAAGAAAGATATTTCAGCGTTCAATCAATTTCTGCCTTTATGCAGGGAGAATTTGAAATAAGTCAATATTTCCGTCCTTCACTTGGTTTGAGGTATGATACATTTAAAGGTGATTTTGAAGGAAGAGATCCCAATGTGGAAAATGTAAATAATAAAATTCAAGACCTTTCTCACATAAGCCCTAAACTAGGTTTCAGGTCTACTTTGGTTGAGAATTTTGATCTAAGGGCAAGTGTTTCCAACGGTTTTTCACTACCCAACAGTTCAGCAAAATATGATGCTGTCATAAATCTAGATCCGGTAGAACTTTGGCAGTATGAAGTAGGACTAAGTTACACCAAAGTGGAAAATTTTACGTTGGATGTTGCTGCATTTACACTCAACTCATCTAAAGAAATTGTGGAATTTCCTCCAGGTTCTGGTATACTTTTGAATTCTGGTAAAACACAACGTTCTGGCATCGAAACAAAGGCTAGTGTAAACGTGGCAAAAAGTTTGGTTCTCACAGGAACATTCTCCTACATTGAAACTGAAATTAAGGAAAGCAGAGAGGATTACCTGGTAGGAAAAGGTTTGACAGGTATTCCTAAGACGATTGCTACATTTGATGTGAACTATACATCAGAAAGTGGGTTTGGAAGCCGATTCAGAATTCGTGATGTTGGACCCTATTTTGTGTCTCAAACAAATAATGCCAGTTATGAGGGATACACCGTTTCCAACTTAACCTTATTTTATAATTTTAGCGGATACAAGGCAAGTACAGGCAGAATATTTCTTGAAGTCCTTAATCTCTTCGATTCAAAATATTCAGAGTCTGTTTTTGGAGATGACACTTCAAAGTCATTTGCTCCTGCACCAACGCGCAATGTTATGCTTGGTATTAATTATTCCTTTTAAAAAATCAAAATTTATTTACAATGAAAAAAGTATTATTTAAATCATTCTTATTATTTCAATTTGGAATAATGATATTACTTATCAGTGGGTGTAAAGACAATCACTCCCATAGCCATGGTGATGATGATCACACCCATTCTCATGACGACGCTGGGCATACTCATGGTGATGAAACACATAGCCATGCAAACGGTGCTGATGGCCATACTCATGCACCATCACCCGGCGAACAACCTGCTTTTACTTATTTGAGAATGAATGGTGAATTCAAAATGAATCCTGGAGACTCTCTTACGCAAAATGATCCTAGAAATCCTGGTAAAATCAAATTGATGACTACTGATGAAAAAGGTTCTCTTACCAAAATGACCTTCTACGATCACAATGACCTGACACTCCAATTAGCAGAATGTGGCTACCAATATATGGGCAGTCGACCTGATCCACACTATTTTCCAAACGATTCCAAAACATCAATTTGGGACATATTCAAAAAAGTGGAAAATTATTCAGGTGATTGTTCTACCTATACCTATGTGATTTCAAGGTCTCCTCATGGAGATCCCATTCACATGCATTTGAGATACGGAAATGACTTGGAAGCATTATTTGAAAACAGTAACATGGAAAAGGATGAGAAATTCAATCCTTGGTGGCCTACCTTTTGTGACATCAATCAAAAAGAACCTTGTGGATAGAAGATTAGGTGAAGGTTGGGTTTTTGTTTTTTGAAAATTCAACCTCTTTGAAAAATATAACTTCATAAATAGAGCCTGTGGTGATTTTAGTAACACTCACAGGCTTTTTTTATTTCATTAATTTCGAAGTAAATAGCCTGTTTTGATTTTAGTAATGAACAAAGCCTACTACCCCGCACGTTCATGCCTAGATATGTCGAACCACCTACAAAGTAGGTAATGCAATTTTAGAAAAAGTGAACTAATCTATTAAAAGTATTAAAATGAAAAAAAGCATAGTCAGATTGTTTTTGTTGATGGGCATGATGGTTTTTATCTCCAATCAAAATTTAAAAGCTCAGGACGTAGGCAGTACATATTCCACCGCTATTGGTGCCAAATTTTATCCAACTGGAATCACACTCAAACATTTCGTAAGTTATGCCAATGCATTTGAGTTCATTGGATATTTTTACGAACGGGGTTCAAGATTGACAGCTTTATATGAATATCATGGAGAGATTGGAAATCCTGGAGGTTTGCGATGGTATGTTGGACCTGGAGCCCACGTTGCGTTTTATAAAACCGGATTTTTTCAAGGCAGTAGAACAGTTGGTATTGACGGAGTACTGGGCTTGGATTATAAATTCAAAGGCATTCCCATCAACATATCAGCAGACTGGCAACCTTCATTTGAGTTTGGCGATTATGATGGATTCAGCGGAGGCTGGGGTGGATTTGCTGTGAGGTTTACATTTTAAGTAAATTCATATTCAATCCGTTCTCAAAGAAGCGTGAAAAAATACTGTTTTTTCACGCTTCTTTTGGTTTATTTAGTAATCACATCAAATTCTGCGCAAGCGGCCCTGGATTCAACATTCACAGTTTTAAGGGATACAAATTTGAGATATTTAGCATGCGCTGGATTCTCAAAAAGTATGTTTTGCCAAACTGGATTATTCTTGATGTTTGCAAATTCTCCCTCTTTTGTCAATCCCCAATTTATTCCATCATTCGATGAGTAAATTTGATACTCAGTAATGATATTTCCTTCCTCCCACCAGTGTTGAGGAGGCAAATATTTGAAGCCTAATAGATCAATCATTTTGTTGAGGTCGATGATTACTTCAAAAGTGGACTTATTTGGTGCTTGCCACGCTGTGTTAAAATCTCCATCCAGCATTTGATATGCCATAGTATCAGCAATATTTAAAATCTCCCACTTACTTTTGCTGATGTCAAATTGGTCTTCACCTGCAGCACTTACTTTACCAGTTTGACCATCATACGCCAATGCCTTTACCTTTACCTTTCCATTACTAGTTTGAATAGGAACCTTATACTTCAAGCCTCCTTTTTTTGGTTGACTACCATCAAGTGTATAATAAATTTCTGACTCAGGGTCCGCAGCTTTGAGTATTACGTCACCCGATCGAGTCCTCCTGATTTGAGGAGGTGCCAAAATTTGTGGAGCATTGTACACTTCAATATTGGAGATCAAAGGACAAGCTTTGGCATCCAAAATCGAAAACCTAATCTTAGATGAAGATACCGTCGGGAATCTCAGTATTCGTTTGTAACCTATAGTTGTTTCCTTTGCCAATAATTTCCACTTCCCGTCAACCCATGCTTCAACAGTAAATGCTTTGACGCGCTGACCTAATTGTATGAATTCCTGCACTAAAAATCGATTGAATGGTTGCTTTTTAGTAAGTTGGAGGGTAAGACTGGCTGACGTTACTCCATCGTCTTGTGCCCAGTAAGTATTTTTCTCACCATCAATGGTTTTCATTCCATCAAAATTACTTTGATTAGACCGAAAACCGCTAGTGGAAACTTTAGCTTTTTTCGTTAGATTTTTTGCAAATGCAACTTTGAGGGCACCAGCTAACTCATTGATTGACTGGATATCATACTCATGAATCAAACCATTAGGCATGATGGGAAAATTAAGTAATAGCGTGCCATTACGACCAATGGAATGGTGATAAATATCCATCAACTGAGGTAGTTTTTTTACCTTAGCATCCTCTTTTGCATGGTAAAACCACTCTGGCCTGATGGAAGTATTGACTTCTCCTGGCACCCAAGAATCCCCATTTTCCAATCCATGTCTGAGCATGTCTTCTGGCACATCTCCGGTAGCATTGAGCAAGCTCCAATTGGTTTCACCAACATAACCTGATTCTGTGCCTACCCACCGAAGATCTGCTCGATCCCCTCCATCGTTCCAAATGACTATTTCTGGTTGCAATTGACGTACCAGCTTGTATGTGTTTTCCCAATCATAATAAGTTGTCCGGTCTATTTTGCGATTTTCATTGGCACCCCCATAATAACCAGTCCCACCATTTGCTCCGTCAAACCAGACTTCAAAAACATCTCCATAATTGGTGAGCAATTCTGTCAATTGGTTTCTGAAATAAGTAATGTATGCTGGTTTCCCATATTCTGCATGATTTCTATCCCATGGAGAAAGATACACACCAAACTTCAAACCGTATTCCTTACAAGCATCAGCCAATTCTCTTACAATGTCACCTTTACCATTTTTCCAGGGTGCATTTTTTACAGAATAATCTGTATATTTTGATGGCCAAAGACAAAATCCACTGTGATGTTTTGCTGTGATGATGATGCCCTTCATTCCAGCATCCTTACAAACTTTTGCCCATTGTCTGCAATCCAAATCCTGAGGGTTAAACATACTTGGGTCTTCATCACCATAACCCCAAGCCATGTCTGTGTAAGTGTTTACAGATAAATGTACAAATGCATAAAATTCCATTTCTTGCCAACGCATTTGATTGACTGTTGGAATTGGTCCTACAGGTTGTGGAGGATTTATTTGACCAATAGTTGGAGCCAATAAACAAACATTCATCAGCAGTATGGACAAAAGATTAAAGCAAGTACACTTCCTCATTAAGCTAATTTTTGTGGCCGATTTGAAATAGAAAAGAGCCGCATATGATACACATGCAGCTCTTTTTTTGATTTTATATTGTGCAATTTACTTGCAAATCAAAACATAAAAATAGTGTTTTCTACCTTATTTAGTGAAACCAAGTTTTTGTATTAAGCTTGTTTTATAAACCAAAACACTCACGATACTCATCAATAAAAGTAATATGATGATGCCCCATTGATCCATCGTAGGTATGATGACCAAACATGCTTCACATGAACTACCTACAAAAGATTGAGTTTCATTGCCCACAGTAACATCTGCAGTGGCACTTACACTTGCAGGGTGATAATATTCAATTCTAAATTGACCAAATTCATCCACTGTACCGATGATTGGAGTTGGTATTGGGTTGCCCGCTGCATCGAAGAAATTGGTCGTATTAGTAATACTGACGCTTGCACCGACTTCAGCACCTGTAATGAGCAAATAATCATGGAAAAGTACAACAGAACCATTGTCGTCAAAAACATTGAGTGTGTCTCCACAAGAGCAAGGATCTTGTAGTCCAAATGGAGACAAACTGTCAGGAATTGTGAAGGTATAAGCAACCTCAAAGCCTGGATCGCAAGTAATATCCAAAGGTGGATTTGAATTTCTGATGCTGTCATTTAAATAAACCGATAATGCGGGTCTTGGCAAACCTGTACATTGATCAAATAAATATGCTTCAGATGTTGACTGCCACATGCCATTTCTCCAGCCCCAAAGGGTGATTCCCACAACAGAGGGGTGATTCCAGTAAAGGCCAAATATTCTTTTATATTCTGCAAGTTGGAAAGAGTCTTTTTGTGCTTGAGTACCTCCAACGATAGCTTGGCCACTCATGTTTAAGTAACTATTGCCCTCAATATCAAATTCAGTTATCATGATGGGTAAACATTGATCAGCGATCGTTTGGAGATTGGCTGCAAGGTTTGCCGTAACATTTTCGAATGGCCCTGAACCATAACGCTTTGTACTGAAAGTGTGTCCTTGCATGCCCACAACATCTACCAAATTGTCAGCTTTTAAAAGA
>ERZ795059.3462-NODE-3462-length-15344-cov-6.708549_pt1 | contig 15344 bp, 6 predicted proteins | sample MGYA00375143_ERZ795059 | MGnify/ENA primary metagenome ERZ795059 (study PRJEB30188, sample SAMN05720168) | activated sludge metagenome | isolation source: Anaerobic digester | place: USA | collected 2015-01-07 ... | reverse complement strand
GACGCTCGCAAAGCAACTGCTGGGCGGGGGAGGCGGTGGGGATTGGTAAGCCCTTCATGAACGGCCACTGCATCCCGAGAAACTGGCCTTCCTTAACACCAGCACTTGTTCGGATGAACCAGTGAAGCGGAGTAGAGCAAAGCACACTTAGAAGGAATGGCGTACTTCCCGGCAACATGAACAATTTGTTGTTTAGACAACAATCACCATTTGCAAAAGCAAAAGCATCAGTCCTGTTGATCTCTTGATAGATTATCTTTGGCTGGCCGAACTCATGCCAATAATCACAAGATCGTAGTTCCCAAAAAAACTTGCCCTGGTCGGACCGATCGATGAGAGCCTTTCTCATGGTGTCAAACCATGCGTGGACTGCCGGATACGTCTTAGAAAAAATCCGTTCGGCCTCTCGCTCCGGCTTACCGCTCCACGGATGCGCTTTGTTCTCCGATGACTCGATCTTGATCAGGTACTGTTCAGCGAACTCACATCGCCACCGCTTCACGTCGCGTCCACGCAGGAACGGCTTGAGTAGATCGGCGGAAGAGGGATGCTCAGCAACAAGCCGGTTACGGGCTGCGCGATCAACGACGAAGGCCTCGTTCAAACCAGTTTTGATGCCGTAGTAGAACCGGCCTTTGACATACTCACCCAGCGGCGTGCCGGCCTTGCGCAGACTGTCGAGCAAGCGCAGACTGATAGGGTTCTCCATCCGCCAGCCATCGGCTTTCAGGTCGTTCTGTGCCAGTGCAAAACAGTCGCGTTCGAAGATGTCAGGAAACTCGCGTATATCCGGCCCGGGCGTCCAGGTCATCACCCGGGACTGCCAGTCTTGGGCCTCCACTTTCCTCGGGAGCTGTCCCAATTCCACAACACGAGTTTTCTGGGTGATTACAATCGATGGTTCAACGACAGCCGTGAATACCGGTGCCTCGCCGAAATCGAGAATCGTGCTAGGCCTAGAGGCGTGCGCCAGATAAGTGCGCAACCGCTCGCCGTAGGCGGCGCGGAAGTACTTGTTGCTGGTGATGAAGCTCAGCACGCCGCCAACGCGCAGAAGCTGGAAGGAGCGCTCGAAGAAGAAGACGTACAGGTCGGCCGTGCCGGTGAAGCACTCGTATTGGCCTTTGAGCGCGTCCTTGAGGGGCTTGTCCTTCCCGTCGCTGCCTTTCACCGTCTGGTTTTTCAGCTCCTCCTGCCGGACATACGGGGGATTGCCGATCACCACGTCAAACACGCCGTCATGGTCGCTCGACGCGAGACCGAACATCCATCCGGGGTCGAAGAACGGCGCGCTCGCGTTGGTGTCGTACGGGTTCCACCCGGCAAGCCGCTTGGAGTCGTACGGCGTACACTCGCCGCTGGATTCCAACGCCTTGGAGAGATCGCTACAGAGACGCTTATCCTCCTTGCGCAGTTCTTTTTTTCGCTTATAACTCCGCGCCGTGAAGTAGTCGTGCCGGACCTTTTGCAGTTCATTTTCCAGCCGCTTGACATCGGTGGAGCCAAGCAGGAGCTGGCCGCGGTGCAGGCCCAGCAGCGTGTTGGCAGCCACGACCTTGGTTTCGAGGTTCGGCAGCGGCAGGATGCCGTAATTCTCTTCGGCGGGGTCGATGGCCTGGTCGCAGACCAGCGAGATGAAGAACCGGAGCTTGGCGATCTGCACGGCGATAGGCTGGATGTCCACGCCATACAAGCAGTTTTCAATGAGATACAACTTTCGCCCATAGTCGTCGTTATCGCGCGCAAAGGCGCGTCGGATGGCTTTGAGCGCCTCTGCGCGGGCGATACCGCTCTCGATGGCTTCAGCCGCCGCTTCCTGCCGTTGCCGCCAGCCTTGATTATTCGGATCCAGTTTTTTCAGAACATGCGCGAGTTTCTGAAGCATGCCCATGGGGAATGCGCCGGAACCGCAGGCGGGGTCGAGGACTTTCATGCGGTCAATGGCATCGATCAGGCGCTCCACCTCGCTGTCATGAAAGTCGTGCCCGTCGTCATCCCACTCCAGAAGTCGTTTGAGCTTCTTCTCCGCATCCTTCGTCTTCTCTGCGACCAAGCACTCCTTCAAATACACCAGCAGCGCCTGATCGACCATCCAGTCCACCACCACGCGCGGCGTGTAGAACGAGCCGGTGGCTTTGCGGGCGACCATGCCGGTCTCCGGGTTGAATGCCGCCAACAGGTTCTCGAACACGTGGCCTAACAGCTCCGGATCGAGCGCGACCTCTTGATCGAACGGCGTGTTCTCCGTAAGCGTGAAATTGTAGCGGTTCAGAATCTCCAGCAAAGGACGAACGGTCTCGTCTTGGCGGGACGAATCGCCGTAAGCGTTCGACAGGTCGACCGCCTTCGGCATGCCGAAGAATAGGCTGTTGGGCAGCCGCGGCTGCTTGTGTTGTTTGACGGAAAAACCGTCCATCCGGATTTCGCCGATCTTCTTCCCCTTATCGTCGAGTATCGGCTCGTCCAGACACTCAAAAAGACCGCCGTTCAGGAAGGGTATCTGACGCAACACCGCTTCCAAAGCCGCAGGGTCGCGAAGCTGCTTTTCGTTTCGCCAGTACTGTGGAACCATGTGATCGTCGCTGCCATTGCGGTCATTCTCGGTCACAAAGCGCCGCGAGGGTTCACAGCCAGGCTTGTCCATTTCCGTGCTGAGCGTGGCGAAAAACAGGTTCTGGAGAATGGCCGTGTAGTAGCTGCAAGACTCGGGTGACGCGTCTTTGAGCAGATCCCTGATTTGCCGCGGCTCAAAGAGCGCATCCGGCAAAAGCCCCAGACCGGTCTGCGGATTGCGCTTTCCCTTGAGGAACCAGCAGAAGATCATACGGGTCAGTAACCGGATCAATGGCAGCGAGGGTTTGCCGTCCGCATCTGCCGGCGCGTCTTTTGGAAACACCGCCAGCTCCCGCGCCCAGAAATACCAGTTGGCGATTTCGCGGTAGAAGTCCTTGGTGACCCGCTCGACATCGAACGCGTCATCGTGATGTTGCTGGATGAGCAACGGCGAGAGGCCGAACAACTCAGGGCTGATGCCTCGCAGGTCCAGCAAAGCCAGGCGTTCGGCCGCCGTCCGCAGCCCGTCGCCGGGCAGCACCGCGATCCTGCGCACCAAGCGGCGTTTTTCGGCCTGTTCGTCATATTTGACATTCAGGAAGTGCCAAGCCGTCTGTGCCTTATTTGAGAAAACGAACAGGGCGTAGGGATGATCGCGCAGCAGGTAATCGACGATGGGGCGCTGACACCCGCGCTTCAACTCTGCCGAGGCCAGCCGGCAATAGACGACGTGAAACGCGTTATCCTCGCCGCCGCTGGCGAACAGGACCGGATCTTCCGCCAGGGCGCACTTCGCGATTTCCGGCCACTGACGCGTGCTGAGCGGCTTGTTCTCGCGCTCGTAGTTCAACTCCTGCCAGAACAGACGTTTTAGGCCTTCCAGACCGCGCATGTCCGTAAGGATGTCTTGTACCGACTGCTTTCTCTCGACCTCAGCCATTTTGTGCTCCGTAAAGCCGCGAACTCAGCGCCTCTTGCGCCTGCGTTATCATGTTCATGACTGTAACACATTCATCCGCCGCATGCCACCCTCCTCGTCCATAACTTGAACGTTGAGAGTTGAACGTTGAGCGTTGAGAGTTACCCCCTCGTTCATTCGCGGCGCGGCCGCGCGGCGGGCTTGTCTCCAAGGCATTAAAACCCCTAACTCCTAACTCCTCCTTCGGGTGCAGATTCAAGGAAGTTGAATCGCACCCGCATACCCCGGCGTTTGCCGTTTCGTCTCGCGCAAAACGTACCGGCGTGCTAAGGTACCCCCATGAAAGTGACAGCATTCATGGTTTTGAGTTGGGCCAGTCTCGTCTGTACAGCGACTGCCGGCGCGGGCGAGGTCTGGCTCTCGCAGCTTGACATCGGCAAGACGCGCCAGGGCTGGAAAGAGGCGGCGCGCGATTTCAACCTGCACGGACGGCGCCTGAGCGTGGCCGGACAGACCTACACCAACGGCGTGGCGACCCATTCGCTCTCCGAGCTGTACGTGGAGCTGCGCGGCGCGACGCGCTTTATCGCCGAGGCCGGCGTGGATGACACCAGCGACCAGCCCGACAAGCGCATGGTCTTCCAGGTGATCGCCGACGGCCGCCTGATCTGGCAGAGCCGGCCGCTGCGCCGCGGCGACCGGGCCGTGAAGGTCGATCTCGACGTCGCGCCGTACGCCCGCCTGCTGCTGCGCGTCGACCCGTGGCAGGACGGCAACGCGGCCGACCACGCCGACTGGCTGAACGCGCGGTTCGTCACCGCTTCCGACCAACCGCCGCGCACCGTCGACACGCTTCGCTGGCCGAATGCCTGGCTCTCCGCGCTGGACGCCGCCTTTGTGACGCCGGGCGGCAAGGCCGACACCCGCGGGCTCACGGTCGCGGGCGTGACGTATGCCGAGGGGCTGGGGCTGACCATTCCGGCCGAACTCTGCCTGTTGACCGGCTCGGCCGTCCGCTTTGCCGGCAAGGTCGGGGTGGACGACAACCTTGACGGCCAGGCCGAGTTCGTGATCAGCGGCGACGGCCGCGAACTGTGGCGCAGCGGCGTGCTGCGCACCGGCCAGCCCGCCCAGCCGTTTGACGTTGACTTGAAGGGCGTGGGGCGCGTGCGCCTCGCCGTTGAGGGCACGCGTAACGCGCGCGCCAACTGGGTAGAGACGACGTTCATCCTGGACGGCAACCTGAAACCCGCCGCCACGCACAATGCCGCGCGCTACGAGAGCCGCCCCGACTGGGAAAACCCGCGTGTCTTCCGCGTCGGCACGGAGCCCTCGACCGCGACGATGATGGTCTTTGACTCGCCCAAGGCGGCGCGCAATGCAACGTCGCGCGAGGCGTCTCCTTATTTCCTCTCGCTCGACGGCGAGTGGCGGTTCAACTGGGTGCCGCATCCCGACCGGCGTCCGGCCGCCTTTCACCAGCCGTCGTTCGATGCGGCGGCCTGGCCCGCGATCACCGTGCCCGGCTGCGTGGAGGTGCAGGGTTACGGCACGCCGCTCTATAAGAACATAGGCTACTATTTCAAGGTCGATCCGCCGTTCGTCATGGGCGAGCCCGATCCGCGCTACACCACCTTCAAAGAGCGTAACGCCGTCAGTTCTTACCGCCGCACCTTCCGGGTGCCGGACGCCTGGAAAGGACGCACCGTGTATCTGCGCTTCGACGGATTCGCCTCCGCGATCACCGTCTGGCTGAATGGCGAGCGCCTGGGATACGCGGAGGACGGACGCCAGGGCGCGGAGTTCAACATCACCGGCTCGCTGGCCGCCGGCGAAAACACGCTCGCGGTCGAGGTTTACCGCCTCTGCGACGGCTCCTACATGGAGGATCAGGATTTTTGGCGTTTATCGGGCCTGACCCGGCCGGTCTACCTCTGGTCGGCGCCGCAGATCCACCTGCGCGATTTCTTCGTTCGAACCGCGCCGCTGACGCCGGGCGTCTACGACGGCACGTGGAATCTCAAGATCGACGCGCGCGTCGCGCAGCCCGCCGACGCCCGGCCGCCGGTGCTTGAGGCCGAGCTTGTCCCGCGTAGCTTCAAGGGAGGACGCGTCGCGCGCGGAAGCGCCATGCCGATAGGCGGCGGCTTTCAGCTCAACCTCGCCGTCGACGCGCCGCGCCTTTGGTCGGCCGAAGATCCCGCGCTCTACACGCTGCTGCTCACGCTGCGGGACGCGCGCGGCGTGATCGTCGAGTCCATCCCGCAACGCGTGGGCTTCCGCCAGGTCGAAGCGCGCGGCAGCCAGATCCTGCTGAACGGCCAGCCGATCCTGATCTGCGGCGTCAACCGCCACGAGATGGACCCCGACCGCGGCTATGCCGTGCCGCACAGCCGCATGGTGGAAGACATCCTGCTGATGAAGCGCAACAACATCAACGCGGTGCGCACCTGCCACTATCCCAACGACCCGCGCTGGTATGACCTGTGCGATGAGTACGGGATTTACGTGATGAACGAGGCCAACCTCGAGACACATGGCCTCAGCGACGCGCGCAACCCGGTCTGCGACCCCTGTTTCCGCGAAGCCGCGATGGACCGCGAGACCGGCATGGTTGAGCGCGACAAGAACCATCCCTCGATCCTCTTCTGGTCGCTCGGCAACGAGAACAACGTGGACTCCGATTTCTTCGGTCACGCCTACCGCTGGATCAAAACGCGCGATCCGGGCCGCATGATCCAGAACCAGCGTAACGGGCCGCGCGATCTGGTCGACACCATGTACGCCCGCGTGCGTGACATTGAGGCATACGGTCGCCGCAGCGACACGACCGTCCCGTTCATCCTCTGCGAATACTCGCACGCGATGGGCAACTCGTCGGGCAACCTGGCCGACTACTGGCGCGCGATCCGCGCCCATCCCAACCTGCAGGGCGGCTTCATCTGGGACTTCGCGGACCAGGCGCTGCGCCGGCCGATCCCCACCGAGCGCGTGCGCCACGACGGCCCCTCGACCTTCTGGGCCTACGGCGGTGACTTCGGGGACTTCCCCAACGACGACAATTTCAACTGCAACGGGCTGGTGCAGTCCGACCGCCGCCCGACGCCGCAGTTTGCGGAGATGCGGTACAACTATCAGCCGGTCGCGGTCGAGGCGGTCGATGTCTCGCGCGGCCTCTTCCTGATCCGCAACCGCCACTTCTTCACGGACCTGAGCGGCTTCGACGCCCGCTGGACCTACGAGGAGAACGGCGAGGTGGTGGCGCAGGGCCGCCTCAAGGCGTTAGACGTGCCGCCGCAGGGCAGCCGCACGGTCGAGCTGCCGCTCTCGATGGTGCGCCGCCCCGCCTATGCGGTACGTGTCAGCACGTGGAATTTCACGTTCGCCACACCCCGCGCGAGCGTCTGGGCCGAGAAGGGTCACGTCATCGCCCGCGACCAGATCGTCGTGCCGGCCGATCCGCAGCCCGCGCCGTTCGCGAACGTGGCGGGCCGCGCGGTCGTCCGGCTCGACGAGAGCGAAACGGCGGTCACGGCGGAAGGCGACGGCTTCAGCGTGCGCATCGGCAAGGCGAGCGGCGCGATCGAGTCCTGGAAGGTTGACGGCGTCGAGCAGCTCCTGACGCCGCTGGCGCCCGACTTTTGGCGCGCGCCGACCGACAACGACCGCGGCAACGGCATGGCCGTGCGCCACGCGGTGTGGCGCGAGGCGGCCGTGCGCCGCGAGGTGCGCGGGGTAACGGTCCGGCGCGAGGTTGACGGCAACTGGCGCGTGCTGGTGTCGCTCGCCTATCCCGCGGCGGGCGAGACGGTCGGCACGCTGATCTATACCTTCACCAACGCCGGGCAGATCCGCGTGGCGTTCCAGATCGAGCCCACGGGCAAGGGGTTGCCGGCGCTGCCGCGGATCGGCATGACCGCGCAGATTCTGGCTTCCTACGACCGGGTGACTTGGCTGGGGCGCGGGCCTCACGAGAATTACGCGGACCGCCGGGACTCGGCTTTTTTCGGTCGCTACGCGCTGCCGGCCGACGATTTCTTCTTCCCGTATGTCGAGCCGCAGGAAACCGGCAACCGCACGGATGTGTTCTGGGCCGAGTTCACCGACGCGGCGGGCAAAGGCATCCGGGTGTGGGGCGATCCCAAGCTCAACTTCAGCATCCTGCCCTACACGGCGGAAGAGCTTGAAACGCGCAAGCATCCGTGGGAACTCAGCCGCTGCGGCAACCGCGTGCTGCGCCTCGACTACGGCCAGATGGGACTGGCGGGCGAAGACAGTTGGGGTGCGCGTCCCTGGCCCGAGCACCAGCTTCCCTCCGGCCGTGTCTATCAGTACGGGTTTGTGCTGGAGCCGATGCGCGAGGGTAATCGGCTGGAGGCTGGAGTGCGCGAGTGAGGCGCGTGTTTTGACAAGCGCCCGTTCGGGTACGGCGGGACGTCTCGGACCGCCGGGCGAAAGCCGGGCGTGAGGCCTGCAAGCGGCGTCCCGGGGGTATCCCGTTTTGCGTTGCCGCCCGCCCGACACCTTCGCACGCTTCGGCCCCCCGTCAGCCGCGGTTGCGGCTATCCCCGCAGGGTGCCGGCGGCGACTTCGGCGCGGAACTCGTCGACCGTGCGCCGCAGGCCCTCCGGCAACGGGATCTCGGGGCACCAGCCCAGCCGGCGCAGGAGCGAGTTGTCGCACAGCTTGCGCGGCGGTCCGTCCGGCATGGCGGTGTCGAAGCGCAGGGCGCAGCGCGTGCCGACCGCGGCCTGAACCTGACCGGCCAGCTCGCGGATCGTGAGGTCCTCGCCGGAACCGACGTTGACCCAGTCCGGCGGGTCGTCGAGCTGCAGCAGGAAGAGCAGGGCGCGCGCAAGATCGTCCACGTGCAGGAATTCGCGGCGCGGCTCACCGCTGCCCCAGAGCGTCACCTCGCGCGCGCCGGCGAGCCGGGCCTCCTCGAATTTCCGGATCAGCGCGGGCAGCACGTGCGAGTGCGACGGGTGGTAGTTGTCGCCGGTGCCGTAAAGGTTGGTCGGCATGGCGGAGTGATACAGCACCCCGTGCTGGCGGCGGTAGTACTGGCAGAGTTTGAGCCCCGCGATCTTGGCCAGCGCGTAGCCCTCGTTGGTCGGCTCCAGCGGGCCGCTCAGCAGCGCCTCCTCCGGGATCGGCTGCTGCGCGAGGCGCGGGTAGATGCAGGAGCTGCCGAGGAAGAGCAGACGCGGCACGCCGGCCTCGAAGGCGCCGTGGATCACGTTCGCGGCGATCATCAGATTGTCGTAGAGGAACGTGCCGAGCGCCGTGCGGTTGGCCTCGATGCCGCCGACGCGCGCGGCGGCCACGATCACACAGTCCGGCCGGCTGCGCGCCAGAAACGCGCGCACGGCCGCCTGGTCGGTCAGGTCCAGTTCCGCGTGCGTGGCGGTGATCGGCGGGGGCAGGCCCATCCAGGCCATTTCCCGCACCACGGCGGCGCCGACCATGCCGCGGTGACCGGCAACGAAAATGCGGGAGGAAGGAATCATGGTTTCGGGTTTCGGGTTTCAGGTTTCGGGTTTCAAGTTTCGGGTGGCGTCTAGGCTGAGGCGTTTTCTCACTCCGCGTTCTCCAGCACGCCGCCGGCCTGCTGCACGGCGAGTTCCTGACGTGCCACGCGCATGTCGGCCTCGACCATCAGGCGCACCAGCTCTTTGAAACTGACCTTCGGCTGCCAGTCGAGCACGCGACGCGCCTTGGCGGCATCGCCCAGCAGCAGATCCACCTCGCTGGGCCGCTCGTAACGCGGGTCGTGCTTGACAAACTCACGCCAGTCCAGCCCCAGCAGCCCGAAGGCCTCTTCACAGAACTCGCCCACGCTGTGCGTCTCGCCGGTGGCGAGCACATAATCGTCCGGCTCGTCCCGCTGCACGATGCGCCACATGCCCTCGACATAGTCGCCGGCGTATCCCCAGTCGCGCTTGGCCTCCAGATTGCCCAGGTAGAGCGCGTTCTGCAGACCGCTCTTGATGCGGGCCGCCGCCATCGTGATCTTGCGCGTCACGAAGGTCGGCCCGCGCCGCGGCGACTCGTGGTTGAAGAGGATCCCGTTGCTGGCGTGCATGCCGTACGCCTCGCGGTAGTTGACCGTGGCCCAGTAGCCGTAGAGCTTCGCCACGCCGTACGGCGAGCGCGGATGGAACGGCGTGGTCTCGCGCTGCGGCGTCTCGCGAACTTTGCCGTAAAGTTCCGAGGAGGAGGCCTGATAGAAACGCGATCTCTTGCCGATGCCGGTCTCGCGCAGCGCCTCCAGCAGCCGGATCGTGCCCAGCGCCACCACGTCGCCGGTGTACTCCGGCACGTCGAACGACACCCGCACGTGGCTCTGCGCCCCGAGGTGGTAGACCTCGTCCGGCGCGATCTCGTACATCATCTTCGCCAGCCGTCCGGCATCGGACAGGTCGCCGTAATGCAGGAAGAGGCGCGTCCCCAGAATGTGCGGGTCCTGATACAGATGGTCGATCCGCTGCGTGTTGAAACTCGAGGAGCGGCGGATCATGCCGTGCACCTCGTACCCCTTGGCGAGCAGCAGCTCGGCCAGATAAGATCCGTCCTGTCCCGTGATGCCTGTGATAAATGCACGTTTCATGGTCATTCCCGCATGGAGTGTTCAGCGCTGAACATTAAGAGTTGCGCGTTCATGTCGGCATCATAACACACCGCCGAACGCCGTCTATTGCGTATAAGCGAAAATGTAATTTACGAAAATGCGCAAAACAGGTATGCTTCGGGCGGTTTTCTTACAGGACCGACCATGAATGACGCGGTGAACATCGGTGTGCTGCTCGATCCGGATTTCGATCATGCGGTCGAGATCCTGGAAGGGGTGCGGACGTATGCGCGGGCGAGGCCGGACTGGCGGGTGGTGCCCGTCCCGGCCGCCCAGGAGGCGCTGCTGGCGCGTCTCGTGCGCGCCGGCGAGCTGCGCGGCGTGATCGGGGCGTTCCTGAGCGACCGCTGGCTGGAAAGCCGGCTGCCCCCGGAGCTGCCGGCGGTCAACACCGCCAACCTCTCGCCGATCACGCGCGTCTGTTCGGCCGTGCCCGACGACCGCGCCGTCGGCCGCCTGGCCGCGCGCCACCTGCTCGACCTCGGCCACCGGCACGCCGTGGTGGTCGCCGACCGCGCGACCCATGCCTCGCGCCTGCGCCGCGAGGGATTCCTCGACGCGGCGCGGGAGTGGCCCGGCTTCGGCGCTCTGGCCGCCGCGCCGCACGCTGACGCCGCCACGGCCGGGTACCGGCTTGAAGGCCTCTGGCAGGATTGGCTCGCCGCCCTCGAGCGCGAGACGGCCGTGTTCTGCACCAGCGACCTCCTGGCCTGCCGTTTCTGGACTGTCTGCCGCGCCGCCCAGCCTGCCGCGCGGGCGCGGGTGACGGCCCTCGCCGGCGTCGGCGACTCGCTGACCGCCCGCGTGGTCTCGGGCCTCGATCTGACCTCGGTGCCGCTGCCGGGCCGCGCCGTGGGGCGCCGGGCCGCCGCGCGCCTGGCCGGCCTGCTGGACGGCGACCGGACGGTTGCCTGCGAGCTGATCGCGCCGGACGGCGTGGCCGTGCGCGGGTCAACGGCGCGCTACGCCTCGTCCGATCCCGTGGTGGCGCGCGCCATGGGCATCGCCTTGCAGACACTGCCGCAGCATCCCGGCGTGGACGAGATCGCGCGGCGAGCCGGCGTTTCGCGCCGCACGCTGGAGCAGCACTTCCGCGCGGCTTTCGGACGCAGCCCGGCGGCGGAGTTCCGCGAACGCCGCCTGGAACTGGCGCGCCGCCTGCTGGCCGAAACCGATCTGACGGCGGCGGAAATCGCCGCGCGCACGGGCACCGGCAGCGTGCAGGCCTTCACCACCCTTTTCCGCCTGGCCACCGGCCAGCCCCCCGCCGCCTGGCGGGCGGCTGCGGCGAGCACCGTTTCTCGCGGATGCGACGCCGGCTAACACCGCCGCCGAACAGTCATGACCGCTTCGGCACGCGAGAGCCGCCTCCCAGCGTCAGTTCGGCCGCGCGCTCGAAGGCCGCGGCGCAGGCGTCCAGCGAGAAACGTTCGCCGGCGGCGGCGCGGCCCTGCGCGGCTTCGCGGCGCAGGCGCTCGGGGTCCGCGAGCAATGCGGCCCACGCACGGGCCAGCGTCTCGGGCCGCGCGTCCGCGGTCAGCACGCCGCAGCCCGCGGCGGCCGACAGCTCGGGGAACGCCCCCTGCGCCGGCAGGACCAGCGGCACGCCGGCGGCCATGGCCTCCAGCGCATAGTAGCCGAACGCCTCGGGCGTCTGGCTGCCCGGTACGCAGAGCAGCGAGAGGCCGGACAGGAAGCCGAACCGGTCGCGCGTGAAACGCGACGGATCGATCTCCGCGTCGGCCCATGCGCCCGCCTCCTTGAGTTTCCGAACCTGGCGCGCGAGAAAGCGGCGGTCGGCCGCTGGGCCGCCCGTCGCGGCGAGCCGCGCGGAGGCGAAGCGCGGATCGCGCCGCAGCAGCAGAAAGGCATCCACGAAGCGGTCGAACCCCTCCTCGGCCGAGAGCCGCGAGAGATAGCCGATCACGGCCGGCTGCCGCGCCGGATCAGCCGGGCGGTAGCCGGCGGGATCGATGCCGGGGAACACGACGCTGAGCCGCGCGCGGTCGATCGACAGCAGCGCGGCCATGCGCACGGCATAGTCGGCGCTGACCGCGAGGAACCGGTCGATCGCGCGCGCGTCCTCAGTCATCACGCGCAGCACGGACGCGCGCAGCAGCGGGTCCATGGCGTCTGTCCAAACATGCTCGTCCTGCAGCCAGCAGACGACCGGGCAGCCGGCCGCGTGTTTGAGTACGCGCACCAGGCCCGCAAGCAAGGCGTTGGAGAGCACGATCAGCTCCGGTCGCTCATCCGGCGGCAGCGCGCCGACCCATTCCGCCACGCGCTTGAGCTCGTCGGCCTGCCGACCCTCCTCGCCCCGCAGCATCGAGAGCGTCAGCTCCTCCAGTCCGGCAGCCGACGTCGCGCCAGAGAGCCGCGCCGCGAGCCGCAGCACCGGCCATGTATCCAGCGGCGCAAACCAGGCGCGCGGCAGGCGGCGCAGCCATGCCGACCGGTGGCGCAGATAGAGCGAGACCGCGCCGTAGAAGACCGGCACGTCGTCCGGCGCCGGCGCGTGAGCCGTCGCGGGCAGATAGAGCGGCATCAGGGTCACCGCGTGGCCGCGCCGGCGCAGCGCCTCGGCCAGCGCCATGTCGCGCAGGCAGTTCTGACAGTAGAACGACCCGCCCGATCCGGGCAGGATGGACAGGATGCGCATGGGGTTCGAACAGTCGTAGGTATCCATCACGCCTCTCTCCCGACTTCATGGACGCGGCGGATGCGGCTCGGCATAGACGCCGGACGGGGGCGCGACGGTACCTGCCGACGTCGTGACACGGATGCCGGATACGTGCACGTGATCGGCGTTTTTAACAGACACGCATCCGGCAGAGGGCAACAGCCGGTAGGGTGGCCGTTCGAATTCGATCTCGCTGTCGCGAAAGATCATATTGCGGCCGCTCGCGATCTGCAACACGTAGCCGCGCGGGTTCCGGAACCGGCACTTCTCCACCAGCAGCCCCGAGACGATGTCCCGGCATGGCACCGGATCAGGCGCCTTCGCCGCCTTGCGGGCGGCCAGCGCATCCGCCACATAGCGGTTGCCGATGCGAATCCACTGCTCGACCGGCGGGGCCACGCGCGCCCCGGCATAGATTTCTGCAGAGAGGCCGTCGACGGTATACCCGTTGAAGTCGTTGTCGAACGTACACCCCCGCACGACGACGTTGGTGCAGCCGAAGCCCTCGCACCAGGCGTTCCACGTGTATTCCGCCTGGAACCGCAAAGGCGCGCCGGTGATGTTGCGGAACCGGCAGCCCTCGACGGTGACGTTGCAGCCGTGCACGAGATTGCGGGCCTGCAGCGTATTGACCATCTCGCAGTCCCTCAGCAGGATGTTGTCCGTGCCGTAGCTCGCATTGAACACGACGAAGGCGATGCCCTTCGGCTTCGGCAGGTCGCGGTCGACGACATAGGTGTCGCCTTCGACGGCGACGATGCGGCCTTTCCATCCGACGCGGCTGAAATCGTCCTCGGCCAGTTCCAACTCGTCGCCGGCCGCCGCACCGAAATAGTCAGCGCCGCGTCCGTTCACCACCTCCAGACGGCGCGGGGCGGCGGTGATCGCCAGGGTCGAACGGTCGTGGAAATTGTGGGTGTCGTCCTGATGAAGCGTCCACGAGCATCCGACGAACTTGACGAATCCCTGAGATTGCACCACGTGGTGGGCGTCGGCCGTCACCGTAACCCCGCGACGGTAGGGCGCATAGGCCCGTCCGTCCGGGCGCTTGAGATCGGGCGGGGGCAGCCGGATGTGACAATCGACGAACTGCCAGTATTTCTGCCGGCCGCTCGTCCGCACACCCATGCCGTAGGCGCTCCAGATGTCCACCCGCTCGAGGGTGAGATGACGGCATCCGTAGGTGTTGATGGCATTCGGGCCATAGTAGCAATGGGCGATGCGATAGGTGCCTCCGACGTCCTTCGCCGCGCGCTTGACCGCCTCGGCGTTGAACGCGGCGGAGAACCTGGCGTCATAGAGCGCCTGGTAACGCCGGCCTTCAAGCTTGACGCTCGGCCAGACCCGTAGCACATTCGGGGCAAGCCACTCGTTCTTTGTTCCGAAGTGTCCCTCGCTGGTGCCGTAGAAGCCCGAGAACGGCGCGTCCGTGCGGCGGTCAGTATGGTCGGCGGTCATGCCGCTGATCGTCTGAATCGGCACGGGTTCAGGATACCTGGGGTGACGGGCGTGATCGCACATGCGGAAATCGACATAGGAGGCATTCGGCGCATCATCCACATGAACGGCTTCGAGGGTCGCGAAATCGGCGAGCGGATCGCGGTCCCAATCCCAGTCAAGCTTCATGTCCCGTACCGCGACGCGGACGCAATTGGAGAAAACCATGTTCGCCCCCGCGACCGGGATGTCGAACTGCTTGTCATTCGTTCCGACACGCGGCGGTCGGCGGAAGATGAGCACCGCCCCTTTCCCGTCGAGCATCAAGTCCTGCTGGCAGCCGAGCGTGATGCCTTCCTTGCCGAAGCAATTGTAGAAACCCGGTGCGAGATCCAGCCGCCCCGCGCCGATCCGCCGGCATTCCGCCAACGCCCGGTTGATGGCGGCGGCGTTGTCATCGCTCTCGGGTGAGAAACCGAAATCCGCGGCCTTGACCGTTCTTTCACCCTGCGGCCGCGGCCGTTCCACCTCGAATTCCGCGCACCCCGTCGGCACGGACGCTGGCTTCGTTGTGGCGGACAGGTGCGAATACGGTGTGAATTCGGCGTCGGCCGCCAGCGACGCCGCGCAAAGCGCGCCTGAGTACCCACCGAAAAGGACGCATGCGGCCCTTGAGAAGATTCGCTTCACAAAGTTTCCCCTTCCGAACGTCATTGTATCATACTTGCGCAAGCGGTGCTGCTGCGCAACCCCGCGCACGGGGACTGCCGCGGCGTCCTCCTCACCGGCTCATCGTTCTATCGGCTCGCCGCCGGCCGAGGCCGCGTTCACGTCGTTGCCGGAACAGTCACGGGATCGATCCGCAGCGCGCGGACCGTCCGCAGCCCGCCCCATTCGGCGAAGCGCATCTTGCGCGCGCCGTCCTTCCGTTTCGGCCCGAAGAGCCGCCGGTTGTCGTCGAAAAACCGCTCGACAAAATCTTTTCCGCCGATGGCCATGCCGTCGGTGAAGTACCGGACGCGGCAGCGCAGCGCCTCCTGCAACGTCATTTTCCCGCCGCTTCCGACCACTCTGTCGACCTCGCGGGTCTTGATACCACTGCGGACGACCCGTTCCGTGTA
>ERZ795059.3449-NODE-3449-length-15371-cov-9.168647_pt1 | contig 15371 bp, 18 predicted proteins | sample MGYA00375143_ERZ795059 | MGnify/ENA primary metagenome ERZ795059 (study PRJEB30188, sample SAMN05720168) | activated sludge metagenome | isolation source: Anaerobic digester | place: USA | collected 2015-01-07 ... | reverse complement strand
ATATGACAAAGGAAGAGTTTTACAAGCAATTAAAAAACTCCAAGTATGGTAAAAATTTTAAAAAAGCAACTAAAAAAGATAAAGAAACCATAGATAAGATGATTGATTTAATAGTAAAAACACTTAAATAACCTATACTAACACAAAAAAATATATGAGCTATAATAATAAAGAATATTGGCAAAATAGATGGAAAAATAATAAAAGAGATATGAAAATAATATGCCCTTTAAACAACTCCAATCAAAAACACTAAAACTTTGGCACGAAATATCAATGCAACAGCACAACTATATCTGCCAGAGTTGTGGATCAAAAGCCACCCAGACACACCACTTCTTTTTTAAAGGTAGTTTTCCTCATTTAAAATATGAACTGCTTAATGGTTGCCCGTTGTGTATGAAATGCCACTATTTACTGCATACCAGAGATAGCAAACTAATTGAAAAACAAATAATAAATAACAAAGGTCAAAAATGGCACACGGAATTAGAAAAAATGGCATATAAAAAGCCAATTCCAAAATGCCCAAGAACAATAGGATATTTAAAAGAAATAATAGATAAATTAAATGAAACCCGCATACATAATATTTAAAGAACTGTTAGAAATAAACAAAGCCAACGCCAAAACTTATTTATGGGAGGGCGAACGGCTATCACAATTAAAGCAATCAAACTGGCAAGGGATTGCCGATCACATTGAAACATTAGGCGACTTTGCCAAAGAATACGGCAAAAGTGTAGGACATATAAATCAAATAATAAAAGTTTACGAAGTATATGGTGATCACATAGATAGAGAAAACCCACCTTCTTTTAGAAAACTTTATAAAGCATTACCGCTTATTAAAGATGATGTGTCGGCAAAGAAGTGGATAGACAACGCCCTAAATATGACAGGATTTGACTTTGACAATGAAGTAAGAGTAAAACAAGGAAAGCCAAGCCAAGACGATTGCAAACACCAGTGGGTAAATTTAAAGAAATGTAAAAAATGTAAAAAAGTTGTTTATGATGAAAAACATTGAAGTAGTAAAGTTTTCTTGCGTGTTATGTAAAAAACCTGCTATGTGCATACAGTTTCCTACTGCCCAAGAAACAATAAACCAATCGTTGGGAGTGGAAAAGGTAATTTATACGCATATCTGCAAGGAGTGTATTAAAAAGTTATTAAAGAAATTATGACATTAAAAAAGGCAATAAACTAAAAAACTTATGGATATACAAAACAAAAAACAAATATCAACCTATGTCTTGATTGCTATATTAGTAATAGCATTAATAGGAACTTTAATTTTTATTTTTACTGGCGGAGTAAAGAGCAAGTCAGCATCACCTTTTACAAAGCAAGAGAACAAAGTAATAGGAGAAATAATGAATAACACTACTACTCAAAAGTGGATTGATTTAAGAACATCTTTAATTAGTTCGGTAAGAACAAATTTTGTTATTGAAATTGCTAATTTATCACAGCAACAAGGAAACAATGGAGTAGCACAGATACCTTTTGATTTTCAAGGTAAGAAGTGGCAATTAAATTGTGGATTGATTGATTTGAATCAACCTGTTCAACAACCAGCACCGGAAGCAACAACAACAAAATAATTCACATCTTGACTTTTGTTTAAAAGTGTGCTAACATATCAGTAATAGAATGAGTGCGTATAAAAAGGGGCTACATTTTTTGTAGCCCCTTTTTGTATTAGACATCGTATAACAAAGCATTGTTTATTCTTATCTGTCCCAAGTCGGGGGAAGCAAATATATTAAAAAAACCTACGGGTATTGCTAATTAGCCCTGATAACAGACAGGGACAGGCAAAAGTAAATTATGATAGAACTATGACAGAAGATCAACTTTATCGTTTTAATCTTATAAGAAAAGATATTAAAAGCGGACTTTCACTTTATAAAGAACACGGGCTTTATTATGCCTATTTAGAATATGCAAATAAACTCGGAAAGTTTTTAAAAATCATCAGTGAAGGAAAGCAAACTGATAAAGAAGCAATAGAAAACTTATTAGAAAAATTACCACAAGAATTATATGGCACGCAAGTTAACAAAAAAACAAAAGGAGTTCGCTGACGAATACTTAAAAACAGGAAACGGAAGTGAATCTGCTAAAAAAACATATAAGATAACAACAGATGGAAGTGCGAGGGCGGTGGCAAGTGAAAACTTAACAAAGCCTAACATTAAAGCATATTTAGAGGATAAAGCAAGTAGGTGTGCAGAAATAGTTTATGAGTTAGCAGAAAAGTCAAAAAATGACGCTGTTAGATTAGGAGCTTGTAAAGATTTAATGGATAGAGGAGGACTTAAACCACAAGATAAAATAGATTTAACCAGTAAAGGCGAAAAAATATATGATACAAAACAAATTGAACTTATCGCCAGAAGAATTGCAAGTAGCAATACAAATGGTTAATGAAAGAGCAAAAGAACATTTAATTGATTTCTGTATAGCAAACAATCCAAGATACCAACCTAATTGGCATCACGAAGTAATAGCAGATGAATTAGAAAAAGCAGAAAGTAATGAATCAGAATGGGATTTATTGATATTATGTATGCCACCAAGACACGGAAAATCAGAATTGGCAACAATAAATTTTCCTGCGTGGTATTTAGGTAGAAATCCTTTAAACAATATAATAACAGCATCTTATTCATCAGAATTAGCATTAGACTTTGGAGGTAAGACAAGAGATATAGTTTGTGATGAACCATATCAACAGATATTTGGAATAAGTCTTAAACAAGATGATAAAAGCAAAGCAAAATGGAAGACAGAACAAGGTGGTAGTTATACATCAGTTGGTATTGGTGGAGCAATAACAGGAAGAGGAGCAAATGTTTTAATAATTGACGACCCTATAAAGAATCACGAAGAAGCAGAAAGCAAGTTAATAAGAGACAAACATTGGGATTGGTTTACTTCTACGGCATATACAAGATTAGAGCCAAAAGGAAAGATAATACTTATTTTAACAAGATGGCATTTAGACGATTTAGCAGGAAGAATACTCAATCACCCAGAATTGTCAAAAAGAGTTAAACTTATAACTTTTCCAGCAATAGCAACGATAGATGAACAATTTAGAAAGAGAGGAGAACCATTATGGAAAGAAAGGTATGACTTACAAGCACTTAATAATATTAAACAGACAATAGGAATTTATGACTGGTCATCACTTTATCAACAAGTGCCAATATTATCAGAGAACCAAGAATTTAAACAGGAATGGTTTAAAAAAAGAAGTTTAGATGAGGTTTTAAAATTAAATACAAGGAATTTCTTAACAGTAGATACGGCATACTCACAAAAAGATAGTGCTGATTACATAGGATTTTGCGAAAACTTTGTAGATAAGGAAAATAAATGGAATTTAATTGCTTATAAAATGAGATTAAATCCAAAGGAATTTACAGATTATCTTTTTACTTTACAGGAAAAAAGGAATTTTGAAGCAGTAGGAATTGAAAAAACGGCATATTTAGCAGGATTAAAACCATTCATAGAAGAAGAACAAAGAAAAAGAAATAAGTTTTTTACAATAACAGAATTGGTTCATAATCAAACGCAAAAAGAGATAAGAATTAGAGGTTTAATACCAAGATATTCAAGTGGGAGTATATATCACATTGATTGCAAAGATTTAGAGGACGAGTTATTAACCTTTCCAAAATCAATAAACGATGATGTTATGGATGCAACCGCTTATCAATTACAAATAGCACAACAACCATCAAAAGACAGTAGTTTAGAGATATTTAAGCAAATTCGAGAATATCAAAATCAAATAAATAGCGATTACGAAGGTAAAAAAATACAATGGCAATAGACACAAAAATCACAGAGAAAGCATATAAGGCATTTATGACAGGCTTTTCTTGTGATGCAAAAGGAAAGCAAATGAAGGAATACATCAAGAATATTGATATGTATTCCAACAAGCCAAAAGAGGAGTTATTAGGATATTCTTACTTCCCTCTTAACAACCTTTCTGGTTATGTAGATACTTATGTATCAAGAATGCCACGCTTGAAGTTTGTTTTCAAAGCCAATAAGAATGCCGACAATCAAGCAGTAGCAAGATTAAACGCATTAGCAGACAGAGATAGAGGAATACAATTTGCCAATTATGACCAGATAAACAGAGGAGTGAATAAGTTTGCTGTTATGTCTGGAATTGGAATTTATAAGATATTTAGCGAGAGTGCAGACGGATATAAACATCATTTAGTTGCTGTTGATCCTGCTAATTTCTTTTGCCAACCATACGGAGGTAGCAACCTTGAAACACACCAATTTTGTGGAGAGGTTGGAATAATGAAAACAGAAAGCCAATTAAAGGACGGAGTAGATAATGGCTTTTATGACAAAACGGCAGTAGAAAAGCTTATAAACTTTACAGGAGAAAATAAAGACTTTTTTACTGATATAAACGACCAAAGAAAAGCCCAAGAAGAACGATTTAGAATATTAGGAATACAAAGCAATGACGCCTTTTTAGAAAAGACTTATTCAATGGTTGAGGCATATATAACAGTTGGAGGAATAAGATACTATGTTTTGTTTGAACCAAAGAGCAAGATTGCTGTAAGACAATGCAAGCTAACCGATGTATTTGAAAGCAATTTATATCCTTATGTATCTTTTGCTCCAAAAGAAGACATAAACAACTTTTGGGCTATTGCTCCTGCAACAGATGTAAGAGCAAGTTGTGAAGCCGAGAGAGTAATAACAAATGAGTCAATTAACAACTTAACAAGACAGAACAGACCTGTTAGGTTTTTTAACCCTGACATCACAGACAGACCACCACAATACTTACCTGACTTTTGGATGCCAATTAAGAGTGGCAGAAGAGTAGCAGAAGCATATAGCATAATGGAAACGCCTGACATTGTTGATAAGGGAATGAAATTAACTGACTTTTTAAGAGGTATAAGGTCAACAGAAAGCGGACAAACAGGTGGAGTGCAAGGAAACGCTGAAACTGACAAGGTTGGTATTAACCAAATGAACCTTTATCAATCAGCAACTAAACAAGACTATCAAAACGAAAGCCACGAGGAAGCTGTTAAACAATTAGGATTACGCTATTTATACGGAGTAAGAGAACACTTATCAGAAAAGATTGCTGTGCAGATATTAGGCAAGAATGGATTAGAAATGCAAATGATAACCAAAGACGATGCTGACCCAGACTTTGATGTAATAATTGAGGACAACAACAAAAAGATATTTGAAAACCAACAGGATTTAGTATTCAAGCAATGGTTATTTAATCACCCAAAGGTAATTGAACAAGCCAATCCAAAGAAACTTTTAGAGGAAATGTTTAAATTGGGCAAGTATGACAGCAGAGAGATTAAAGAGTTTTTACAACCTGAATACTACTCTTCAAAAGAACAGATTGAGAACAGCGAAAACGCCTTTAATAAGATTTTGGAAGGCAAACAACCTAAATTTTATCAAAGTGCAGATGAGGTATTTGTCCAAAACTTTGCCAATTTAATTATGGAAACAGAAGGAATACCAGAAAAGAAACGCCCTATATTAGACACTTACTTACAAGCCATATCAGAAATAGCCCAAATGAACGGAGCAAAGAAAGCAGTGATGGATATAGAAATGGCAAGACGACAACAACTACAAGCCCAATTACAACAAGGCATACAAACTCCTATGGGAGGCGACACAGAGCAATTACAACAAGAGCAAGAAGGTGAACAACCAATAGAACAACCTATATGAACACACAAGAATTAAGAGACAAAATAAACGAGATAAAGAAAAGAGATTTAGGCGATTTATCTTTAAAGGTAATAGAGAATTGGGAAGACCAAATCAAGAATTATGACGCTATTAAGTCCTTATACGAACTTCCACAATTTAAAGACCTTATAAGCGAATTTGAAGGGATAATGAATAATGTCAACGAGATATTAGCCGAGCAAGAAGTAAATAACGATGAAGACATAAGAAAACGCCAGCAACTTATATCAGACAAAAGAGTATTTGGAACATTTTTAAAGAGATTTGCTATTCCTGATATAAAGGAAATAGAAAACGAAGTAAATAATAATTATAAGAACTTTTATGAAAAACCTACCGAGATTAAAGAGTGATACCAAACTAACATCTGGCGAATGGCTATTGATAGACACTGACAATGGATTATGGAATGTTGTTGCCTTTCCAACAGGAGGAGAACTAATTGAAGGAACAAATAAGAAAATGGCAGATATAAGCGATAAGAGATGGGATATAAAGACTACAAGGATAATTGACACTAAATCAGCACTGGATATGGGACTTATAACCATAGAAGGAGACAATTATCGCCTATCAGAAATAAGTATGGAGAATATAAAAAAGTTTGTTAATAAAGTAAAAGGTCGCAATAAATAAATAAAAAATATATGGCAAAAAAAATACAAGAAGATGTAGAAATAAATGAGGTAAAGGAAACAAAACCTCTTAATCACGAACAATACATCAAAAGTTTAAACATTCCTTTTACACAATGGTTTGAAGTAGTGAAATTTAACGAAAAATACCAAGTTATCAAGGGAGGACAGTTGATAGGAGAATACACCGACAAGAAAAAGGCAGATTATACTGCTAACTTATTCAATATGTCAGAAAAGAAAGCTTTAAGAGATTACAAAGGTTAATTAAGTGGTTATCGCACCAAGACAAAAACGAAATGGTTATCCGCCATTAACGGACTAAATTAAGTTGCTCCCATAAGAGCAAAGACAAATAATTTATGGAACAAAAAGAATTAGAGGATATGATAAAAGCCGAAGTTGAAAAACGAGAAGCAGACAATCCTCAACCACAGGAAGAAAAACCTGAGACAAAAATTGAAACGGAAACTCCCGAAACAAAGGAAGAACCGATTAAAGAAGATATTAAAACAGAGCAAAAGATAGAGAAGAACATTAAAACTATTCCATTATCAGCTCACATAAGAGCAGAGAAGGAATACAAGGCAAAAATTGCTGAACTTACAGGAGAATTAGAGAGGTCAAAACAAGCTAATCAACAACCTACTCCAAAAGAATTAGAGGAACTATTTGAACAATATGGAATTGATGAAAGTGCTAAACCATTTTTTAAAGACCTAATTGGCTCAATAGAAAACAAGTATTCTGATAAATTTAAAATATTAGACGAATACCAATCCAAAACAAAGGAGCAACAGGAACAACAAGAACTTGTTGAGTATGTTGATAAGCAAGTAAGCGAAATATCTGATTTAATCCAAAAAGAACACGGCAATAATGCCCCAGAAGTATTAAATAAATTAAAGATTAAAATATTACAAGAGGGCTTATATGCTACACCGCCAGAATTAGTTTATAAAGGATTTGATGAGTTTAAGCCGATAAAAAAGAAAATGTCAGCAGAAACTCCAAGCCCATCTCCGAAAACCGAAATATTTGATAAAGAAAATGCAACCTTTGACGATGTCAAAGCAGGAAAGTTAAGTGCAGAAGAATTTATCAACATAATGAGGAAAAAACACGGACAGGAATGATGGTGGTTAGATAGTAAGCTCTTTAACAAAACAATATGGCAAATAGTACAAGTGCCGCCAATCCAGAACTATGGTCATCGTTGCTTGAACAAGCATTGAGAAAATCAACTCTTTTTAGAGAAATTGCTTCTTTTAAGGAACAAGCTGGATTAACCTATGGCGATGTTATACACAGACCTTATGCAAGTGATGTTTCTGTTGATAGTTATGTAGCAGGAACAGCGTCAACAGCACAAGATATTACAATTACAGACAACTCAATGACTATTGATAGGTTTGCAATTATCAATGTCTTTGTTGATGACACACAACAGCTCCAATCAAGATATGACTTGATGGCTCACTATGTTGAAAAAATGAGAAAGGCATTGCAAGAAGATATGGACGCTCACTTCTTGTTAGAAATTAGAAACGCAGTATCAGATGTTGACAATGGAGATATTGCAGCAGGAACAGCAGGAGACCCGTTTGCTGTTACATCTACAAATATTGTTGATGTATTCACATACGCAGACAGATACTTACTTGCTCAAAATGCAATAGAAGGAAATAGATTTGCTGTTATTACACCAGCAGTTTATCAAAAGCTCTTAACATATTTGGGAGGTAGACAAACACAATTAGGAGACCAAGTTACACAATACGGATATAAGTCAAAAGGTATGTTTAACGACTTTAAGATTTATGTCTCAAACAACTTACCTTATTCAGCAACTTGGACACCAGCAGATAACCCTTCAAACTCTGCAACAATTACGATTGATTCTGTTGTATTTACATTTGTTTCTTCAATGGGAACAACAGCAGGTTCTATTTTGCAGACAACATCAACAGCACAAACATTGCTTAACTTACAAGCATTGATTAACGCAGGTGGAGTAGGAGACGATAAAAATTATTATTCATTGAGTGCTGCCAATAAGAGAAAAGTTAGAAATTGGTATGCAACAGTTGATAACGCCACAGCTCCAACAAAGATAACAGTTTGGTTAGGTGGTAGAACAACAGCTGTCACAGTCGCCACATCAGAAGTGTTGGATGTTTGGTCAAATGAGACAATCCATCAATTCTTTGGAATTGAAAAATGCACTGATATGGTTGTTCAAAAAGAAGTTAATGTTAAGAGTGGAGACCAAACATCAAATGGAAAACTTGGAACAACATTCTTGGCAAATTGCGTTTATAAAGCAAAGACATTTTACGAGGGAACTTATAAAATGATTGATGTTAAAGTAACAGAAGCAACAGGATAATATGGAATTTAAAGATTATTTAAGAATAATCGTTATTTTCGCAATATTATTAGGAGTTTATCATTTTACTTTTGATAAGAAAGTAGATAATCCTAATTTAGGACTTGTTGTTTGGCAAGACAAAATGGATTTTAGAAATGGATTTTCTGTTAATGGAACTGATGTATTAAACTCATCAAGAGAAATAACAGTAACCAAATCTACCAATTCAGGAGATTCAAGTATTACTGACGACTTAACTGTCGGAGCTACTACTGGAGATGGTTGTATTGGAAAATATAAAGGAGGTGTTCTCTATTATATTGACTTTGCAACAACTACTGGAAATGGAACATTTATCGTTACTTCAACAAAACCAACAGGTTGCGATTAAACGATTGTTTCTACATACTACTCGCTCCCGAAAGGGAGTGGGTAGAATTGTGGAAATAAAGACCACACATAAAATATGGAAATAAAAAATATAATTTTAATTTTATTAGCATTAGCAGTAATAGGATTTGCAGTTAAGCAAGATGTTAAGTTAGGAGCAGTAACGAACCAAATTAGATTGGTTACTTGCACAAATACAACATCAACAGTTGCAACATCAGGAGCAACAACTATTTTAGCGGGCAACAGTGCAAGACAATATGTGTCTATTAATGTTGCATCAACTTCGCCTGCCGTTTACTTGAATATGGCAAACTCAACAGCAACTGCCGCAGGAACTATCATACAAGCAGGTGGAAGATACGAAATAACACAAGATAATTTTTATAACGGAGTTATAAAAGCATTACCAGTTGGAGGAACTGCTGGAACTGTTTATATAACCGAATGCACCGAATAATATGGCTACACAAATCACTCCCGCAAAGGTATTGCCAATTACAAAGCAAATACAAGACACCTTAAATGGCGGAACTTTTTATGTAAGAGCAGTAATAAAAATTGCCAATACAAGAGAAACAATAGATACAGTTAATCTAACTGATGCTGGAAGTGGTTATTTTTATTACAATTGGACAGTCCCCTATTATCAAGATGAAACCTATGTAGACATTTTGGTTACAACTTATGACGACAGTGGCTATACAACCATAAACGGAATATACGGAACAGAGAAATTCCAATATGTCATAAGAGACCCAAGAGCAACTGTTGGAGGAGGATTTGGAATGGAGATTGATTACAAGAAAGTAAGACAAATAATCAAGGAAGAATTAGAAATGATACCAAGACCAACACCAGAAATAGATTTAGTGCCACTTTTTAACAGATTGGGAGGATTAGAACAGCTTATTAAAGAAAACAAACCAAAAAACCCAGATTACTCTGGGATTTTGTCGTCTATTAACGAGATAAAATCAACTTTAATCAAAGAAATATCAAAAAACAAACCAGAAAAGATGGATTTAAGCGGAATAGAGAGCAAGATTAACGGTATGGAAGGAAAAATTGGAGATAAATTTGAAAAATTTGCAAAAGAAGTAGTAAAAGATTTAGTTGAAGCAGTTGATAGAATGCCAGATAACTTAAAAGATTTTAGCAAAAACTTAAAATTTACAGCAGTTTTTCCAGTAGCTTTGGAAAAAGAACAAGATGACCCAGAAAAAAAGAGATTAGAGGAGATTAAAAAGAAATATAACTTAAAATGAAAAAGATATTTTATTTTGTAATTCCATTATTATTAGTTGCAAATGTCGCTTTTGCAGAGTGGTATAACCCTTTGACTTGGTTTAACAAGCCATTAGGAGATACTTTGTCTCCTATGCCTATGTTTTACCAATCAGGAACATCGATTTTGCCAAGAGTAAGAAACCTTAATCTTATTTTAGACAGAGGAATAACTGTTGGAGATAGCACAAGCACAGCAACAGGAACGATTAGATACAATAGTGGAAGTTTTGAAGGATATGATGGTTCTAATTGGGGAAGTTTAGGAGGAGGAAGTGCCGACGCACTTACAACATCTACTGTCTTTGCAGGGGATATATCTGGAACTTCATCTTCTTTAATGATTGATAAGATAAGAGGTAGAAATGTAACCACAACTCAAACGCCTTCTATTGGATATATTTTAAAATGGGACGGAACATATTGGAATTATAAGCCAGATGATACAGGAGCAGGAGGAGGTATTACAAACTTAAATGGACAGACTGGTGGGACACAATCTTTTGCATCAACAACAGGCGGAACGGCTTTTTATGTCATTTCTTCGGCTGATACACATACATTTAACTTCCCAGCAACACCTATTTTTACAGGAGTATCAACTACCTATGCCACTACAACAGTTTTAAGAGCTAATGGAACAACGACATTAAACGGCAATCAAATGCCAACTACTACCTGTGCTTTGGGAGATGTTTTTGTTGGCTATGCAAGTGGAGTAATACAATGCCGTGCAACATCAACTTTGGGCTTACAATCAACTTTAACAACTGGAAACCTTACGGCAGGAACGGGACTTTCTTTTGACAATACAAGACAAGTAATTGGCGGTGCGGCGCAGATTAGCGTTGCGGCAGGATACAATCTTATCACCGATGCCTCCTCAACAGAATTTGCATCATCATCTAACAGAGTAATTAAAAACGCTGGTAAATGGGATACAGCTTATTCCTATGCCCACGCTACTGCTACCGAAAGTGTTGCTGGATTAGAATTTAGCGGGCAAGATTTACAACTTACTACTGGCTATGTTATACCATTGTCTGCAAGCACAACTAATTGGAATACGGCTTATAACACAGTAAACAGTTCATCTACCTACTGGGATACAGCCTATAACAGAGTAAATGGCACTTTAAGTGATGGAAAGTATTGCACCTACGCCAGTGCCACAGGAAAAATAAGTTGTAATTCTACGCCTTCTACTGGCATTACATCGTTAGCAGGACAAACAGGAGCAACACAATTATTTGCAACTGGAACAAAACCAACAGGGTTAGACTTTAAGATAGTATCATCAGGCGATACTCATACATTTACTTTAAGTGTTGACGGAACATACGCTATTCCTTTAAGTGCTTCAACTACCAATTGGAATACGGCATATAATACCGTTAACTCATCATCATCTAACTGGGACATTGCTTATGTAAAAGGTGTTAGTGCTTACGGACAAGCACACGCAACAGCAACAGAAAGTATCACAGGAATTGACCTTACAGGACAAAACTTTTCGCTTACAAGTGGCTATAACATACCAACAGACGCTTCTACAACGGCTTGGAATAACACGACTGTTTATGTAAATGCTTCATCAACAGCTTGGAATCAAGCTCATAACAGAGTATATAATGGCACTTATACAGACGGAAAATACTGCACCTATGCATCAGCGACTGGCAAAATTTCTTGTACATCAGAAGGAGGAACAGCCGGTATATCATCATTAGCAGGACAGACTGGTGCAACACAAACTATTTCTACCACAACTGGAACAGGATTATCGTTTAAGGTTGTTTCATCAGCTAATAATCACGATTTTCAAGCAAGTATCGCATCTGGTTATAATTTAGTTACCGATGCAAGTTCTACTGAATTTGCCTCAAGTTCAAATAAGGTTATTAAAACAGCACCAAATTGGGATACTGCTTATAGTGTAATTAACTCCTCTTCTTCTAATTGGGATATAGCACATAATAGAACTACAAAAGGAACCTTAACTGCAACAAAACTTTGCACTTGGAATGCAGGAGGATATTTTGACTGCAATACTGACCCTTCTGCATCATCAGGATTTACTACAACATCTATTAACAACTTTGCTACTACTACATTTTCATTTGCCACAGGAACAGCGACGGGAATTGGATTGACGATTACAACATCAACATCTGCTGTTACCTTTACCCCAACAGTATCTAGTGGCTATGGAATACCATTAACAGCATCAAGCACCGAATGGGCAAACGCCTATAACAGAATTTATGGAGGCACAATGACAGATGCAAAATACTGCACATACGCTTCGGCTACTGGTAAGATTTCGTGTAATTCTGAAGGTGGAGCTGGTGGTGGATTTACAACTACAACATTTAAAACAGCATATCAATCCTATGCCACTACAACTCTTAACTTTGCTACATCATCAGATACTAATTTAGGAATAGCTGTATTAGTAGATACAACAGGAATAACCTTAACTCCACAATGGATTGGAACTTTGGAAGATGCGAGAATAACAAGTGCTACAAAATGGAATCAATTAGATACGGCTTCTAGCACTTGGACAGATGCTTATACAAAGAGAGTGGATACTTGGACATATCCTTTACAATTAAGTTCTAATGTTGCAAGTATTGCTTCAAATTACTTTTTAACAACTTCTACTGAATTTGGTGGCGATGTTTCAGGAACTTCATCGGCAATAACAGTTGCAGACAATAGTCATAACCACGATAGTACAACAATATCAAATTTAGATGCAAGCAATGATTTTAATGCTGGAATATTAGCAACAACTTACGGTGGAATTGGAACAAGTACTATTAAAACAAATGGAATATTTTTTGGATATTCTACTTCAAGATTTGGGCAAGATGATAGATTTACTTATAATACTTCAACTGATTTATTAACTGTTGGAAATGGTTCTTCTACTAATTGGACTGCTACAAACATTTGGGGAACTAAATTAACTTATACTAATGCTTCAACGACTAATTTAACAGTGGGAACCAATTCATACTTAGGAACAGTAAAATCAGGAACTTGGAACGGTTCTGCTATAGATATTAGCAGTTATACAAATTTAACTGCTTCTAATGGAATACAACTTAATGGAGATAACATAGAACCAGCAACTAATTACAGTATTCCTTTGACTGCTTCATCTACTAACTGGAACAATTCCTATGATATTGTAAATGCTTCAAGTTCTAACTGGGATATTGCTTATGTAAAAGGTTTGTCTGCCTATTCACAAGCTCACGCTACTGCAACTGAATCAATATTAGGCATAGATTTAACTGGACAGGCATTTTCATTGACAAGTGGATATGAGATTCCAACAACGACAAGAATGCTTACTTGGGATACAGCATATAACACAGTTAACGCTTCAAGTTCTAAATGGGACGAGGCTTATGTTAAAGGTTTAAATGCCTATTCATTTGCCCACGCCACAGCGACAGAAAGCATCACAGGAATTGATTTAATAGGGCAGGCTTTCAGTTTAACCTCTGGCTATATTATTCCTACAATAGCATCTACAACTAACTATGATATTGCTCATAATAGAGTTAATGGAACGATGACTGATACTAAATACTGCACTTACGCATCTGCAACAGGTAAAATATCGTGTAATTCCGAAGGGGGTTCTTCTGGTGGTGGAACGACAGTATTTGTAACCACAACACCATCATTAATTTTACCTACATCAACTTTGGCAACCTATGACTTTGCTCTTGGCTCTACTGCCACAGCAACAGCACCTTTCTGGTGGGATGTTTCTGCTACTACAACCTATATTGGAACAGCAGGTGCAGGAGATGGAGCAATAGACTTTACCCATAATGGAACGCAAGCAATGAGTTTAGGATACGATTATTCAACAGGTAAATTTACTATCGCCACATCAACAGACTTCTCTGCTGGAATAGCAATGACTATTAACACCTCTACACTTGCGATAGGATTAGGTGGATTTATGGGTTCTAATACTGAATGCGACTATGGGACATCTACCAGTGCCACAACAACAATTGACTTTGCTTCTACAACAAAACCTTGTTTCTCAAATATGGCAAGAGTTGAGATTGCAACCACAACATCAGTTTTATCAATCGTAAACCCACCATTAAACGGCAATCTTGATATTAGGATATTTCAAGGGAGTTCGGTTACAACGACATTATCTTTTGCTAGCAATATAGCATTTGAAGGTGGATTTTTACCTTCACTTCCTTATGGAACATCAACAGAGAGTTTGTTGTCTTGTAAATATAGGACGACAGCAGGTAACAATTCTACTAAAAACTTTAAATGTCAATTAAGTAAAGATTGGAAATGATAAAACAAACACTATACAAATTATATAAGAGATTTGAAAAGTGGCTTATAGCAACAGGAATTATTGTTGTTGCTTTTGGAGCTGGTGGAACACAGTTTGATAAAGGTGGCTTGCTTTATGATGGAATATCAACTCAAAAGGTAGTTGAGAAGTTTGCCCAAGCAGAACAGATTAAAGGGAAATACCAATTAGACGGCAATGAATTAAAAATACCTGCACCTGATAAAAACAGCGTTGCAGTTAGTTTAGGAGATAAAACAAAACCTGAATTTGAGCCAAAGTTAGAAATAACTCGCTGGGAAGGTAAAGCAAAGTTTTCTATTAAACCAAAAGGATTAGAAGTTATCCAAAAAAAAGATAAAGACTTAACTTTTGAAGGCGATAAAATAAAATTTGAAACACCTGATATAACCTACGAATACTTTGATGCCCCTACATCAACAGAAGAAGGTGGCTATGAGTATCAACTTGTCTTAAACAAGAAACCTGCTACAAGCACCTTTTACTCAACCATAGACAGCACAGGATTGGAGTTTTATAAGCAACT
>ERZ795059.3448-NODE-3448-length-15377-cov-7.387482_pt1 | contig 15377 bp, 14 predicted proteins | sample MGYA00375143_ERZ795059 | MGnify/ENA primary metagenome ERZ795059 (study PRJEB30188, sample SAMN05720168) | activated sludge metagenome | isolation source: Anaerobic digester | place: USA | collected 2015-01-07 ... | reverse complement strand
GATCGGCGCGGCGCACGATCTCGCCGTCCATCTCCAGGATCAGGCGCAGCACGCCGTGCGCGGCCGGGTGCTGCGGGCCGAAGTTGAAGGTGTAGTTGCGGATTTCCTGCTGCGCTTCCGCCGCGTTGCTGGCGAAGGCGTGACTGGTCGGCACGGCGCTCATCAGCGGGCCTCCCGTTGCAGGATCTTGCCGCCGCGCTCGCCCTCGGCGGTGGCGAAGCGGGCGTCGTCGCGGATCACCCGCGGCACGCCGACGCGCGGCTCGACCGACGTCACCGGTTCGTAGACCACGCGCTTCTTCTCCTCGTCGTAGCGGACCTCGACGTTGCCGATCAGCGGGAAGTCCTTGCGGAACGGGTGGCCGATGAAGCCGTAGTCGGTGAGGATCCGGCGCAAGTCCGGATGCCCTTCGAAGATGATGCCGTACAGGTCGAACGCCTCGCGCTCGAACCAGTTCACGCCTGCCCATACGCCCACCAGCGACGGCACCACCGGGAGGCTGTTGTCGGCGGCGAAGCAGCGCACGCGCACGCGGTTGTTGTTGCGCACCGACAGCAAGTGGGCGACCACGGCATAGCGCTTGCCTTCCAGCGAATCCGGCGCGATTCCCTGCGGATCGGCGACCTGGTGGCTGGGCTGTTCGGTCCACTTGAAGCGACCCGGGCCCTGCCCTTCCACGCCCCGGCTGAAGCCCTGCGCGGACACGCCATCGGTGTCCCACTCGTCGTCGCCGTAGCTCAGGTAGTCGACGCCGCAGAGGTCGATGAAGGTGTCGAAGCCGAACGCATCGCGCAAGGCGGTGCAGGCAGCCAGCCATTCGCCGGCGCCGACCTCGAGGGTGATTTCGCCGCGTGGCTGCGCGACCTGCACCGAGGCTTCGCCAAAGCGGGCGACCAACTCATGGAGAAGGCTCATGCGCGCGCGCCCTCGGGCTTCGCGGCGCCGGAGAACGGGTTCTGCTCCATCCGGCGGATCTTCTTCTGCAGCTGCAGGATGCCGTAGACCAGCGCCTCGGCGGTCGGCGGGCAACCGGGGACATACACGTCGACCGGGACGATGCGGTCGCAGCCACGGACCACGGAGTACGAATAGTGGTAATAGCCGCCGCCGTTGGCGCAGCTGCCCATCGAGATGACCCACTTCGGGTCGGGCATCTGGTCGTAGACCTTGCGCAGCGCCGGGGCCATCTTGTTGCACAGGGTGCCGGCCACGATCATCACGTCGGACTGGCGCGGCGACGGGCGGAACACCACGCCGTACCGGTCCAGGTCCAGGCGCGCCGCGCCGGCATGCATCATCTCGACCGCGCAGCAGGCCAGGCCGAAGGTCATCGGCCACATTGAGCCGGTGCGTGCCCAGTTCCACAGCGCATCCATGCTGGTGGTGACGAACCCGTTCTGCAGCAGCGGGTTGTCGCCTTCCGGGCGCAGGATGTCGTCCAGCCGCCCTTCGGGCAGCGGGTTGCTGGCGATTTCCAGGACTTTCTGGACGATATTGCTCATTCCCACTCCAGCGCGCCGCGCTTCCACACGTACACGAAGCCGATCACCAGCAGGCCCAGGAACACGCCCATTTCGACCAGGCCGAACACCCCGAGCTCGCGGAACACCAGGGCCCATGGAAAGACGAAGGCGATTTCCAGGTCGAACACGATGAACAGGATCGCGATCAGGTAATAGCGCACGTCGAACGGCATGCGTGCGTTCTCGAACGCGCTGAACCCGCATTCGTACGGATCGAGCTTGTCGGCGCTCGGGCGCTTCGGCCCCAACACGTTGCCGACCACGATCAGGACGATGCCGATGCCGGTGGCGACGATCAGGAACAGCAGGGTGGGCAGGTATTCGGCCAGCACGCGTGCCTCGATTGTTCTTCTTGGGAGGGCCAGCCGGCACCAAGGCCGCTCGCTATATCCGCATTATTGTAGCCGGGCAGGCTCGGCGGCGGCCATACCCGGATGCATCACCCGGGTGAAAACGTCGCCAGCATCACGGCTCAACCGCCTTCGAGCGCTTCCCAGCGCAGGTAGGCGGCATCGAGTTCGGCCTGCGATGCCGCCATCGCAGCATTGTCCGCGGTGACCTGGGCGGCATCGCGCTGGTAGTAGCCGGGCTCGGCCATGCGCGCGGTCATCGCCGCCAGCTGCGTTTCCAGCGCCTCGATGCGCAAGGGCAGTTGCTCCAGCTCCTTGAGTTCCTTGAAGCTGCGCTTGGCCTTCGGCTGTGTAAAAACCGCCGGTGCAGCCGCAGGGGGCGTGGACCTGGCAGGCGCCTGCGCCTGCCGCTCCGCCGACGATGCCGCCTGCCGCAGCCAGTCGCTGTAGCCACCGACGAACTCGCCGATCCTTCCGTCGCCCTCCATGACGATGGTCGAGGTCACCACGTTGTCCAGGAAGTCGCGGTCGTGGCTGACCAGCAACAGCGTGCCCGGGTAGTCGCCCAGCAGTTCCTCCAGCAACTCCAGGGTCTCGACGTCGAGGTCGTTGGTGGGTTCGTCCATCACCAGCAGGTTGGACGGTTGGGCGAACAATCGCGCCAGCAGCAGGCGGTTGCGCTCGCCGCCGGACAGGCGGGTGATCGGCGCGCGGGCGCGTTCCGGGGTGAACAGGAAGTCCTGCAGGTAGCCGATGATGTGCTTCTGCTTGCCGCCGACCTCCACGAACTCACGCCCCTCGGCGACATTTTCGATGGCGTTCCAGTCCTCGCGCAGGGTGGCGCGGTACTGGTCGAAATAGGCGATCTGCAGCTGGGTGCCGCTGCGGATCTCGCCGGCCTGCGGCTGCAGGCTGCCCAGCAGCAGCTTGAGCAGGGTGGTCTTGCCGCTGCCGTTCGGGCCGACCAGGCCGATGCGGTCGCCACGCATGATCACGGTGCTGAAATCGCGCACCAGGACGTTGTCGCCATGCGCGAAGCTCACGCCCTTCGCCTCGATCACCTTCTTGCCGGATTCCCCCGCCTGCGCGGTGGCCATCTTCACGTTGCCGGTCTGCGCACGCCGCTGCGCGCGGTCCTCGCGCATCGCCTTCAGGCGGCGCACGCGGCCTTCGTCGCGGGTCCGGCGGGCCTTGATGCCCTGGCGGATCCACACTTCCTCCTGCGCCAGCAACTTGTCGAAGCGGGCATTTTCCTGCGCCTCGGCGTTGAGCCGCTCTTCCTTGCGGCGCTGGTAGTTGTCCCAGTCGCCAGGCCAACTGGTGACCTGGCCGCGGTCGATCTCGACGATGCGGGTAGCCAGCGCGCGCAGGAAGCGTCGGTCGTGGGTGACGAACACCAGCGCCCCGCTCCACTGCTTGAGGAAGCCCTCCAGCCAGTCGATCGCGGTGATGTCCAGGTGGTTGGTCGGCTCGTCGAGCAACAGCAGGTCGGGTTGCGAGACCAGCGCGCGCGCCAGCAACACGCGCCGCTTCATCCCGCCCGAGAGCGCGGCGAAATCGGCATCGCCATCCAGCCCGAGCCGTTCCAGCGTCTCGATCACCCGCTGGTCCAGCGACCAGCCGTTGGCGCTTTCGATCTTTGCCTGCACGTCGGCCAGCGCGTCCATGTCGATGGGCTCGGCATGGATCAGGTGGTGGTAGTGCGCGAGTTGGGCACCGACATCGCCCAGGCCAGCGGCGACCACGTCGAACACGCTGCCGGCCGCATCCAGCGGCACTTCCTGCTCAAGCCGGGTGATCCGGCGACCGCCTTCGACGCGGACTTCGCCATCGTCCGGCTTCAGCTCGCCGGCCAGCAATTTCATCAGGGTCGACTTGCCGGCGCCGTTGCGGCCGATCAGGGCGATGCGCTCGCCCGCTTCGATGGCCAGGTCGACATGTTCCAGCAACAACGGGCCACCGACGCTGTAGTCGAGGCCCTGCAAAGTGATCAAAGGCATCCGCCCATTGTACGTGCCGGCGCCGTCGCGCACCCGCGGGCTTGATCGCGCCCGTGTGCACGCGGGCGCGGGCGCGGTAGGCTTGCGCCCAGCAGCACCCACCCACTCGACCGGAGATCGCCATGAGCAAGGGCATGGACCAGAAAAAGACCGAAAAGAAGAAGCCGGAGAAGTCGCTGAAGGAAAAGCGCGCGGCGAAGAAGGAAAAGAAGGGCAAGTAAGCCCAGGCAACAGGCGGGGGCTCAGGAGCTGCAGGACAGCATCGAGCAACCCGCCTTGTCCTTCGCCCAATCCGGGCGTTTCCCGGCAAATCGTTCCCGGCCCGGCTGGTCGTCATATGGCCGGCGCATCACCTCCAGCAAGTCGCCGATGCCGGCCATGTCGCCGGCATCGGCGCGATCGATGGCCTCCTGGGCCAGCCAGTTGCGCAGCACGTAGTTCGGATTAGCCGCGTGCATGCGGGCGCGGCGCTCATCGCCCACAAGCGGATCTTCGTTCAGACGGGCGGCGTAACGCGCCAGCCAGTCGTTGAACGCAGCCTCGCCCGCCACGCGCTTGCCGGCGTCGTAGAAGGCGTCTTCCGGCGGAGTCAGCGAAGGCCGTGCCGGATCCAGATCGGCCAGCGCGCGGAACCAGAGCGTCATGTCGACTTCGTGGGATTGCATCAGGCCGTGCAGGTCCCGCAGCAGGTCGATGTCCTCGTCGCGACACTCGGCCAACCCGAGCTTGCGCGCGGTGTTGTCGCGGTCCGCTGCGGTGTAGGCAGTCGCGAAGCGTTCCAGCCCAGCGTGCAGAGGCGCGGGATCCGCGAACAGCGGGGATAACGCACGCGCCAGCTGGCCCAGGTTCCAGTACGCCACCCGCGGCTGCCAGCCGAAGCGGTAACGCCGGCCGGCGGCGTCGGTGGTGTTCGGCGTCCAGTCGGGGTCGTAGGCGTCGATCCAGCCGTACGGGCCGTAGTCGATGGTCAGGCCGAGGATCGACAGGTTGTCGGTGTTGAGCACGCCATGGACGAAACCGACCCGCATCCAGCCGGCGACCAGTCGCGCGGTGCGCTCGCAGACCTCGGCGAACCAGTCGGCGTAGATCCGTTCGCCCTGAGCCTGTCGAAGGGCGCCCTGCCCCTGCAGGTGCGGGAAATCGCGGGCGATGCAGAAATCGGCCAGCTTCCGCAGCAGGTCGATGTCGCCGCGCATCGCCGGCAACTCGAAATGGCCGAAACGCAGGAACGAGGGTGCGACCCGGCACACGATGGCGCCCGCTTCAACCTCCGGACGGCCGTCGTAGAACATGTCGCGGACCACGCCCTCGCCGGTGGCGACCAGGCTCAACGCGCGGGTGGTGGGGATGCCGAGGTGGTGCATCGCCTCGCTGCAGAGGAATTCGCGGATCGACGAGCGCAGCACCGCGCGACCGTCGGCGCTGCGCGAATACGGAGTCGGCCCTGCACCCTTCAGTTGCAACTCGCGACGCCGGCCATCCGCCAACACAGCCTCGCCCAGGCTGATCGCGCGTCCATCGCCCAACTGCCCTGCCCAGTGCCCGAACTGGTGGCCGCCGTAGTTGGTCGCAAACGGCTGCATGCCGGGTAGCAGCGCATTCCCGCCGAACACGCCGGCGAATTCGGCTGAGGCCACGTCGGCCTCGCTGAAGCCCAGCTCGGCGGCCATGTCCCGCGAATGCGCCAGCAGGCGCGGTGCATCGACCGGGGTTGGCTCCACCGAAGACCAGAGCGCCGCCTGGACCTGTCGCGGGAAAACCCGCGTCTCCGGGTCCCCCGGCAAGGCACGCAGTAAGCGGTTGTCGAACGTCGGGAAGTGCATGGATCATGGTAGCTGGCCCGGCACTGGAGCCTGGGCTCAGGCCACCGGGCGTACACTGTGCGGTCAATCCCGGCGGTCACGCCCAATCCAAGAGTCACATGGGACGCATATGAGCGCCGAAACCACCCCCGACATCAAATTCACCGACCTCGGCCTGCCCGAGACCCTGCTGCAGGCCCTGCGCACCGTCGGCTACGAATCCCCCAGCCCGATCCAGGCCGCCACCATCCCGCCGCTGCTGGCCGGGCGCGACATGATCGGCCAGGCCCAGACGGGCACCGGCAAGACCGCCGCGTTCGCCTTGCCCGCACTGGCCAAGCTCGACGCCGCCGCCAGCAAGCCGCAGGTGCTGGTGCTGGCGCCCACCCGCGAACTGGCCATCCAGGTCGCCGAGGCCTTCCAGAAGTACGCGACCCACATCCCCGGCTTCCACGTGCTGCCGATCTACGGCGGCCAGAGCTACCAGCCGCAGCTCAGCGCGCTGAAGCGCGGGGTGCATGTCGTGGTCGGCACGCCCGGCCGGGTGATCGACCACCTGGAGCGCGGCTCGCTGGACCTGTCCGCGCTGCGCATGCTGGTACTGGACGAAGCCGACGAGATGCTGCGGATGGGCTTCATCGACGATGTCGAGGCAGTGCTGAAGAAGACCCCGGAAACCCGCCAGGTGGCGCTGTTCTCGGCGACCATGCCGGCGCAGATCAAGCGCATCGCCCAGACCTACCTGAAGGATCCGGTGGAGATCGCGATCAAGTCGCTGACCTCGACCGCGGAGAACATCCGCCAGCGCTTCTGGATGGTCAGCGGCATCAACAAGCTGGACGCGCTGACCCGGATCATGGAGGCCGAGCCGTTCGAGGCGATGATCGTGTTCGCGCGGACCAAGCTGGGCACCGACGAGCTGGCCGAGAAACTCGCCGCACGCGGTTTTTCCGCCGCCGCGATCAATGGCGACGTCGACCAGAAGATGCGCGAGCGCACCATCCAGCGCCTCAAGGACGGCCAGATCGACATCCTGGTGGCCACCGACGTGGCCGCGCGCGGGCTGGACGTGGACCGCATCAGCCACGTGCTGAACTACGACATCCCCTACGACACCGAAAGCTACGTCCACCGCATCGGCCGCACCGGCCGCGCCGGCCGCAAGGGCGAGGCGATCCTGTTCGTGGCCCCGCGCGAGCGCGGCATGCTGGGCGCGATCGAACGCGCGACCCGGCAGAAGATCGAACAGATGAACCTGCCGAGCGTCGATGCCGTCAACGAGCGCCGGGTGGCCAAGTTCCTCGACAAGATCGAGGGCGCGCTCGGCAGCGCCGACCTGTCCGTCTTCCGCGACCTGGTGGAACGCTACGAGCGCGAGAAGAACGTGCCCGCGGTGGAGATCGCCGCCGCCCTGGCGCAGCTGGTGCAGGGCAAGACCCCGCTGCTGCTCGCCAAGCCCGCCGCGCCCGAACGCGCGTTCGAGGTGCGTGAGCCACGTGAACGCAGCGAGCGCCCGGAGCGGGGCGAGCGCCCCGTTCGCGAGCGTGCCCCGCGTGAACACGCACCGCGAGAGCACGGTGCGCCCGAGGTCGGCATGAAGACCTACCGCATCGAGGTCGGCTACCAGCACGGCGTGCAGCCGGGCAACATCGTCGGCGCGATCGCCAACGAGGCCGACCTGGAGGCGCGTTTCATCGGCCGCATCGACATCCGCGACGACTTCACCCTGGTCGACCTGCCCGACGGCATGCCCGCCGACCTGCTCGCGCACATGCAGACCGTGCGGGTCGCCAGCCGCCCCCTGCGGATGCGCCCCGCCGAGTCGGCGGACATCGACGCGCCCAAGGCCAAGCGCAGCTTCGGCCCACCGCGCGGCGACCGCCCCGGCGGCGGACCACGCAAGCCGGGTGGCTTCAAGCCGCGTGGCCCACGCTTCTGAGTGACGATAAGCGCATGACCCATCGCGATTGGCGATGAGGTCGCGGTCTTTGCCATCATCCGCCGCATGCCGCGCCTCCTCGTCTTCCAGCACGTCGCCGCCGAACCGCTGGGCACGCTCGATCCGTTGATCCGCAAGCGCGGGCACCGGATCCGCTTCAAGAATTTCGAGCGCCACCCGGATGCCCAGCTCAACGTCGACCGTTATCGCGGCCTGGTCGTGCTGGGCGGGCCGATGAATGTCGAAGACCACCCACGGCGCCCGCACCTGCGCAACGAGATGATCGCCATCGAGCGGATGCTGGAACAGGGCAAGCCGGTGCTGGGGATCTGCCTGGGCGCGCAACTGCTGGCGCATGTGCTGGGCGCGCCGGTGCGCCGCAACGAAGTGCCGGAAATCGGCTGGTATCCGTTGCGGAAAACGACGGAAGGAACGAGCGATCCGGTACTCGCGCCGCTGCAGGCGGACACGCCGGTGTTCCAGTGGCATGGCTGCCGATTCGACATCCCGGAGGGTGCCGTGCACCTCGCGCGCAGCCCGCAATGCGAGCAGCAGGCCTTCCGCCACGGCGACAACGCCTACGGCTTCCAGTTCCACCTGGAAATGGACGAGCGCCTGGTCGAACGCTGGCTGGCCAATCCTGCCTACCGAGAGGAACTCGCCGATTCCGGCCTGCCGCACGACGCGGACGCGATCCGCGCGCAGACACGGCTGCACATTGCGGCCATGCAGCAACAGGCGGATGCCGTGTTCGGGAATTTCCTCGACCTGGTCGGACGCCCGCAGCGCCGCTTCACCCTGCCCTCGCGCGAGTGGGCGTGAGCGAGCGCAGCTACGACGCACTTGTCGTCGGCGCCGGCGCTGCCGGCCTGATGGCAGCGATCACCGCCGGCAAGCGCGGCTTGCGCGTGCTGGTGGTCGATCACGCCAACAAGGTCGGCAAGAAGATCCTGATGTCCGGTGGGGGGCGCTGCAATTTCACCAACACCGGCACCACGCCCGCGAACTACCTGTCGGCGAATCCGCACTTCTGCAAGTCGGCGCTCGCGCGCTACACGCCCTGGCAGTTCATCGACCTGGTCGAGCGGCACCGCATCGCCTACCACGAGAAGGAACTCGGCCAGTTGTTCTGCGACGAGTCCTCGAAACTCATCGTCAGGATGCTGCTCGACGAATGCACGGCAGGAGGCGTCGAGGTCCGCACGCAATGCACGATCGAGCGCGTGGAACACCTGGATGACGGCGGCTTCCGCCTGCGCACGTCGCAGGGGAGTTTCGCCGCGCCCGCAGTGATCGTCGCCAGCGGGGGCCTGTCGATCCCGAGCATGGGCGCGAGCGGTTTCGGCTACGCGCTGGCGAAGCAGTTCGGCCACGAGGTGCTGCCGACCCGCGCCGGCCTGGTGCCGCTGACCCTGACCGGCAAGCACGCCGAACGCCTGCAGGACCTGGCGGGTGTCTCGCTGCCGGTCGAGGCACGCTGCAACGGGGCGAGCTTCCGCAACTTCATGCTGGTCACCCACCGTGGGATCAGCGGACCGTCGATCCTGCAGATCTCCAGCCACTGGCAACCGGGCGACGACCTGCGCCTGGACCTGCTGCCGGGCACCGATGCCGATGCCCTGTTGCGCAACTGGCAGGCCAGCCGCCGCGACGCCGAGCTGAAAACCCTGCTGGGCGAAGTCCTGCCGAAGCGCTTCGCCCAACGCCTGTGCGAGCACTGGATCACCAGCAAGCCGTTGCGGCAATACAACGCGCCGGAACTGCGCGGCATCGCCGACCTGCTGTCGTCGTGGCCACTCGTCGCCAGCGGCACCGAGGGTTATCGCACCGCGGAAGTCACCCTTGGCGGCGTCGATACCGACGGCCTGTCATCCAGCACGATGATGTCGAAACACGTGCCCGGCCTGTACTTCATCGGCGAAGTGGTCGATGTCACCGGCTGGCTTGGCGGCTACAACTTCCAGTGGGCCTGGGCCAGCGGCCATGCGGCGGGACAGGCGCTGTGTGGGTAGCGTTTGCCCGCCATCCCCGCGAAGGCGGGAATGACAAGCAAAGCGTCAGAACGGGAACGGGATGCCGATCCTCGGCCCGAAGTACCACCACGCGAATCCGAGGATGGCCACCCAGAGCGCGATCTTGAACAGCGCGCCGACCACCTTGATGGCGGCGTAGATCGCCACGATCAGCACCACGAACCCGATCCAGCTCATGCGGCTGCGTCCTTCGTTGCCATTCCGTCCACCAGTGGCTGCAAGTGCGGATCAAGCGCGACGCGTTCGTCGAACACGAAGCAGCGTCCGTCATAGCCCACGCCGCCCACCGCCTCGAAATACCCGAGAATGCCGCCGTCCAGTTGCAGCAGGTTGTCCATGCCGTCATGGCGCAGCCACAGCGCGACCTTCTCGCAACGGATACCCCCGGTGCAGAAACTGACCACGGTGGCATCGGCCAATGCGCCGCGATGCGGCGCCAGTGCGTCGGGCAGGTCGGTGAAATTGTCGATGGGCAGGGTCAGTGCGCCTGCGAAGCTGCCGAAGCCGAATTCCTCGCGGTTGCGCGTATCCAGCAATACCAGCCGCTTGCCGTCATCGTCGTGGCCCTGTTCGATCCAGCGGGCGAGCGTCGCTGGCGCGACCGCGGGCGCTCGCTCGCCGGTGTCCAGCGGCGACGCATGCTCGCGCCGGAACGCGATGACCTCCTCCTTGCGCTTCACCTTCAGCCGCGCGAAAGGCACCGTCTCGCTCCAGCTCTCCTTGGCCTGCAGGGATGCGAAGCGCGGGTCCTCGCGCAGCCAGGCGAGGAAGCGGCGCAACACATCGGCATCACCGGCCAGGAACAGGTTGACGCCTTCCGGGGTGACCAGCACGCTGCCGCGCAGGGCATCGGCTTCGGCGCGTTCGCGCAGGCGTACGGCCAGCGCATCGGCATCGTCGATGGCGACGAACAGGTAGGCGGCGATGTTGAGGATCACGCCGCGACTTCGCGGTGGCCCGCGGCACGGCGCAGCAGGATGCTGCAGCAGGTCACCGCGCCTTCGGCCTTCTGCAGTTCCGAGACATCCACCGTGACGACCTCGATGCCGGCGCTGCGCAGGCGTGCCAGCGTGCGCGGAAAGCCCTCCGGATACAGCAGCGCATCGCCCACCCGCACGGCGTTGGCGGCGTGCTGCTCGGCTGGATCGACCTCGATGATGGCGTAATCGGCGAACGTGGCGACATCGACCCAGGCCGGATTGACCAGCACCGTCGCTTCGCCGACCTGGGTGACCGCCGACTTCAGGTGCAGGCAGCCGCGCGTCGCCACCGACGCCACGGCGTAGCCATGCGGTGCGAGCAATGCGCGCAACTGCTCGTGGCCGGCGGCATTGCTGCGCGCAGAGATGCCGACGAACACGCGCTTGCCGATCCGCAGCACGTCGCCACCGTCGAGCGTCCCGGGGGCTTCGATCCGCGACAGCGGGCGAACGCTGCCGAGCACTTCCAGCACCGCGCTGCCTTCGTCGCGGCGGGATTCCGCCCCGGGTCGGGTGGCAACGGCGAGTTCGTCGAACGCCAGCGCCACGTCCTCGACGAACACCGAATCCGGCCACGCCGCCTCGGCTGGCAATTCCAGCACCCGGCAACCCAACCCCTCGAGTGCGGCGCAATAGGCCGCGTGCTGCGCGCGTGCGCGCTCGACGTCGATGGCGTCGCGCTCGACGAAGGACAACTGGCAATCGGCGAGCGCCGGGCTGACTTCACGGGTGATGGCGGTCCACATCCCGCCATTGTATGCCGGCTACTGGCGTGGGCATGGCGCTCCCGGCGTACCGAACACGGCCCTGAAGCGAGCCTGCTGGACCGGCGTCGCCGCCGGCTCGCGACTGATGAACATCTCCTCGACGAAGCTGTCCATGCGCAGGCCCACCGCGGCATAGCTCGGGCGGATGTCGAAATAGGACGTATTGCCCACCGCTTCGGCGAAGAAACCGGAGAAGTCGCTGCCTGTCAGTGACCCCGCAATGCGTTCAAGGTCCGCGAGCGCATAGGCCTTGCCGGGCTTGGCGAACTCCGCATGCAGCGCGCGCATGAACTCCGGCAGGCCGACCTTGTCGCCGCTGCGCTCACGCAGGGCAACGTCCAGCGCCAGCGCGGCCAGGCTACCGCCGCCGTAGACCAGTTGCCGGTTGGGTTGCTTGTCCTTGCCCGCATCCCGCACGCTCATCTGCAGGTGCTGCGCGTAACGCGCGATCAGGTATCGGCGCGGCACGTTCTCCAGGCGCTTGAACAGCAGGTTTTCGTCCAGCCAGCCATTGCGGGCCAGGGTCACGATGGTGAGGTAGTCGGTCACGCCTTCCTTGAACCATTCCTCGCGATGGTCGGCGGGGACGATGCTGAGGCCGTTCCAGAAATGCAGCAGCTCGTGGGCCATCACGTAACCCCAGATCACCCGGTTGCGTGCATCCGCATCGCCCTGGACGAACTGGCTGAAGCTGCTGGCGAACGCACCGCCATCGCCACTCTCGTGCTCGTTGATGATGACGAGGTAGCGCTTCGACAACGGCGGTCCGCCGAACAGGTCCGCGTAACTGGCCAATTGCGTGCGCAGCAGGTCGACGAACAGCGGCGCGCTCTTGCGGTAGCGCTGGCCCAGGACCAGCGTGAGTTCCACGCCGCCTGCATCGAAGGTCTCAACCTGCGCGGTGCCGAGGAACAAAGCATTGCTGACCAGTTCGCGACGCGAATCCACCCGGAAGCGATCGCCGCCGCCAATCCGCGTCCATGGCGTGCGTGCGTGCCAGCCCTGGGGAAGCTCGAAATCGACCTCGATCGGCGCCTTGACCGGCGCATCGCCGTCGGCGAAGAACAACGCCGCACCGGTCACCATCACGCCCTCATCGGTGCGATACGACACCTCTTCCATCCCGGCAGGCCACGGATACCTGTCGTGTTCGAGCCGCACCGAATATGACAGCCGTATCCGTCGCCCCCCCGCGATGGCGTAGTCGCCCGCACCGAGATCCTCCAGCGCGAGCGCCGCGCCTTTCGCGTCGGTCACGCGCATGCCATCGACCAGGCTGGCCTGCCCGTTCGGCAACCCCGGCACCTCCATCACGTTGTACATCGACAGCGTGTCGCTCTGCTGCCAGAGATCGGCCTCGACCACCGCGCGAGTGGACTGCGCATCGACCCGCACACGGTAGCGGTTGGGCTTGCCATCCCAATCCGCGGCGACGCCGGTGAGCGGCAGCAACAGGAACAGCAGCAAGGCAGGCAGCAAGCGCGACATCGACGGCATCCACTTCGGGTTGCGCAAGGGATACGGCGGGTGCGCGGGCGGTTGCAGTCGCGGCATGATGTGCGGATGTCCCCGCCGTCAACCTACCCTGCCCGCCTCGCCGTCATCGGCGGCGGCCCCGCCGGCCTGATGGCCGCCGAGGTCGCGCACGCGGCTGGCATCGACGTCCACGTGTTCGAGGCCAAGGGCTCGGTGGGGCGCAAGTTCCTGATCGCCGGCAAGGGCGGGCTCAACCTCACCCATTCCGAGCCGCGCCCCACGTTCGATGCGCGCTATCGCGAACGGACTGCGCAGATCGGCACGTGGCTCGATGACTTCGATGGCGATGCCCTGCGCGATTGGGCACGCGGCTTCGGGGTCGATACCTACGTGGGCAGTTCCGGGCGGGTGTTCCCGATGGATCGCAAGGCCGCGCCGTTGCTGCGCGGTTGGGTGCGCCGATTGCGCGATGCCGGCGTGCACTTCCACGTCCAGCATCGCTGGCTGGGCTGGGACGATGCCGGCGCATTGCGCTTCGCCACGGCCGGGGGCGAAACGATGTTCGTGGCGGATGCGGTGGTCCTGGCGATGGGCGGCGGCAGCTGGCCACAGCTTGGTTCAGATGGCGCATGGGTCAGGATACTGACTGGGCGCGGCATCGACATCGCATCGCTGCAGCCCGCCAATTGCGGTTTCGATATCGGCTGGAGCGCGTTCCTGTCCAGCAAACATGCGGGGGCGCCACTGAAGCCGGTGGTCGCGCACTGGCGCGACGCCGCGGGTATCGAACATGCGTTGCAGGGCGAATGCGTGCTGACCGAAACCGGCATCGAGGGCAGTCTCATCTATGCCATCGCCGCCGACCTGCGCGATGCGATCGCACGCGATGGCCACGCGCTCCTGCACCTCGACCTGGTTCCCGGCCGCACGCCGGAACGCTTGCAGGCGGACCTCGCGAAGCCACGACATGGGCGCAGCCTCGGCGAACACCTGCGCCGACAGGCCGGCATCGACGGCGCGAAGCTTGCGTTGCTGCACGAAGCGCTGGACAAGCCGGCATTGCAGGACATGGCACGCATCGTGGCCACGCTGAAGCGCTTCCCGCTGCGGCTGCTGCGCCCGCGACCAATGGCGGAAGCCATCTCCAGCGCGGGCGGCGTGCGGCTCGAGGCCATGGACGATGAATTGATGCTGCGCGATGCGCCGGGCGTCTTCTGCGCAGGCGAGATGCTCGACTGGGAAGCGCCAACCGGCGGCTACCTGCTCACCGCGTGTTTCGCCAGCGGCCTGCGCGCCGGGCGTGGCGCGACACGTTGGCTGCGCGAAATGGGGGCAGGGTGAATTTCGCGCCGATCATGCTTGTGTTATGGCAATCGCTTGGCCGCGAAACGTCACTCTGACCCCATTTCGCCTGCGACTCAGGGCTTCTTCGCCGCCTCGGACCTGGCTTTCTCCGCCGCCGCCTTCGCGCGTTCCGCGGCGTCCTTCTGGAACTCCGCGATGTAGGGAAGTTCGCGCAACACGCGCGAATGCGGATCCAGCGTGTAGGTCGCGCCCGCAGGCAGGTCGACATGGCCGCGACCATCGGTCATCGCCACGTCGACCACCCTGTCGCCGACGCGCACCTGCACCGGCAACGGGAATGGCGCTTCACCACCGGTCTTCCACCGCAGCGACAGACCATCGGCATCGCGCGTGGCCTGCAGGTCCGGCAAGGCTGCATGACGGAGGTAACCGTCGAAGAACCAGCGGTAGTCCTTGCCGGTGATGCGGCTGACGATGGCGATGAAGTCGCTGGTCGATGCGTGGCGCGGCTTGAAGTTGCCCGGCTGCGGCGTGGCGGTGCCATAGACCAGCTCGCGTATCGCGCGGAAGAACGCGGCATCGCCGATCTGTCCGCGCAACGTGTGCAGCATCAGCGAGCCCTTGTAGTAGGTGTCGTTGCCGGGCCCCTGGCCCGCCGCATACACCTCGTTTTCCGGGAGGCCACGCCCGGAGATCACCGGATACTTGTTGGCCAGCGCCGCACGTTGCTTCATCAGCGCCGCCATGTACGCCATGTCGCCACGCAGCCATTGCGCGTAGAGCGGCTGCATGTAGCTGCCGAAGCCCTCGTGCAACCAGAAATCCTCCCAGTCGACATGGGTCAGCTGGTTTCCGAACCACTCGTGGGCGAACTCGTGCTGCAGCAGCCAGTCGTAGCCGTACTCGTCCTTCTTGTAGCCATTGCCATAGGCATTGATGGTCTGGTGCTCCATGCCCAGGTGCGGGGTCTCGACCACGCCCATCTTCTCGTCGGCGAACGGGTACGGCCCGATCATCTCCTCGAAGAAGTCCAGCATCGGCGCGAATTCGGCGAACAGGCCCTCGGCCTTGGTGGTATTGCCCTTCAGGTGCCAGAACCGCAACGGGATCGTGTTGCCGTAGCGCGACCGGTACTCGCCCTGCAGCAATTCGTACGGGCCGATGTTGAGCGCGATCGCGTAGGTGTTCGGATGCTTCCACTG
>ERZ795059.3443-NODE-3443-length-15386-cov-7.210423_pt1 | contig 15386 bp, 21 predicted proteins | sample MGYA00375143_ERZ795059 | MGnify/ENA primary metagenome ERZ795059 (study PRJEB30188, sample SAMN05720168) | activated sludge metagenome | isolation source: Anaerobic digester | place: USA | collected 2015-01-07 ... | reverse complement strand
TTAAAATCGATGGTGAAGTGTATGAGTTTGACAAAGAGTCTATTGTTTGGGATGACATTGACGTGCAGACAGGGTATCTAATCCTAGAGGCAAAACGGGTTGATGGGGAGCTATGGCTTGAAATAGTCCGGTATTATACAGAAATACGGCGGCCTGAATGGGACACGGGGGATTATCATGATATTAAAGGGTAAGACACAAGCACAGGTTGATACAGAGAAGCGGATTGCCGATTGGAAGATGATCATTGAAGACTCGAAAAAGGACCTTGCCGAAACTGATTGGGTGGTCATCAAGCTCAATGAGTACCGGATAACAAATCCAGAAGAGTACGAAGCAATGCTTCGAAAAGTATCAGCCAATCCTTGACGCACGGGACAAGATGCGTCAAGATATAAACCAGGCGGAGGAGCTACGAAATGCTGGAGCTGTATGAACGGTGTCTTACGGGTCCGTGGATAACCAGTGGTCTAGATGTCCAGTATTAAGAAACTTTATGAATTTAGGTGTAATAACATAATTAGAATAGTAACAAAACTAATTAAAAATTTAGATCTAGGACTTCTTTAAGGATGTAGCCGATTCATACTGATATTCTTATAATTATCAGAATAGTATAATAAGAAAAGTACCAAGTTATGTTCATCAAAGAAAATAACTATTAGATAAAGAGAGGCAAATAAAATCGGAACAACAGAATTTGGCGCACCACAAAAATTAAGTTTTGATTACGCAGAAGAAGCCACTGCGAAACTATTTAACAATATTCTCTATCAACTTATTCCTACAGGAATATATAGTGGATTTACTTTAACAAAACTATCAAACTCAGTTGTGGAACTATCTCCGGGACTGTGTTTTATTCAAGATACTATAAATAATGTTGGAACTCGTATTGAAACAGGCTCTGCACAAAATTTAACTGTAAATAATGCAACACCTTTTATCATACTAAGATTTTCTTGGGCAGATGCACAGAATAATTATATGGATATGCTTGCGGTTGCTAATGCAGATATACAAGAAAATGATTTAATAGTAGGACGCTGTGTATATGATGACGTAGGAACGACTTTAAGCACAACCTTTGATTATACAAGAAGAACTATATTCTATACAAATAAACAAAAAATAGAAGATTCATATCTCCGAGTAACACCCACAGAACCAGCGTCTAATCAAGTAACAGTTTCTTCTGGTGTACTAAATAGCTCAAAGGGAAACCTCCTTGTAGCTGGTGGAAATTATCCAGTAGGTGGTATTCAAAATACAATTAATGGTCGGATTGATTTAGTTTATATAGATGAAAATGGAGCTGTTCAGATTCTTTTAGGTACGGACCAAGCAAATCCCGTAGCTCCTCGATATGGAAATAGAAAAGTTATAGCAGAAATTAGAAGAGGAGCTTCTCGTACTTCTGTTAAAGGTAATGAAATTTTTAGAGTAATTTCTTCATATGATATGAATGCTATAACAGGAGATCAACTTCTTGTAGATGCAGGCAATTTTTATAGTTCTACAAATGTTGAAGATGCTTTTCAAGAAATTGCTGGATCTCCTTTTACTTTCATTGGAGACAAAACTTTTTCTGACTCAGTCACAATCAATGCTGCAGCAAATAAAGTTGCTTTTAAAGTAAAAGGATCAAGTGGACAAAATATAGCTGAGTATAGAACTTCAGCAAATACGCTTACACAATACATTGATCAAAATGGAAAATTAGTTAATACTGTTGGAGCTGATATAACTTTAGCAGATACTTATTCCGTATTTACTACTGACAAGTATAGTGAAGCATTAAACCAAATTGGTGGTGGAACTATGACTATTGCTGGAGCTAAAACATTCAGCAGTCCTATTACACAAACAAGTACAACTGGAACAGCGCCTTTTATAATCTCATCAACTACCAAAGTAAATAATTTAAATGTTGATCAAGTAGATAATTATCATGTATCTACTTCTGCTTCTGCTGGAACAATTCCCGTACAAGGAAATCCAGTTACTTTTACTAAAATTACAGGAACAACTTCAGTTACAGCTCCTGTAATAACAGCGAGTACTTCATTTAGTTCTCCCACAATCACAGGAAGTACATCTATGACTTCTCCTGTATTCATTTCAACAGTTGCTACTGGTACTGCTCCTCTTACAGTCGCGTCAACCACACAAGTTACAAATTTGAATGCTCAAATGCTAAATGGTAAGCAATCAGGTAATGGTGGCTCACAAATTCCAGTATCAAATGGAACAGTTAATACTAATTTAAATGCAGACATGCTTGATGGATATCATATAGGAAGTGGAACATCACAAGTACCTCTTAATAATGGAGCATTGAATAGTACATTAAATGCAGATCTTGTGGATGGATGTCATGTATCTGCTTCATCTTCTCCAGGATACATTCCAGTACAAGGAAATCCAGCTACGTTTACTCAATTATTTGCTACTACTCGATTAAGAATACCTAATGGGGCTCCTTCTAGTCCATCAAATGGTGATATTTGGTATGTTTAATTATAATGTGAGAATATAATGGGAATAGTAAATTTAGCACAATTATATGGAACTCCATCTTATTCTAAGAATGCTCCGAATGCAACAGATATGAGTGGAAGTCTTAGTAATATAAATGATGGTAATACTGGAACATATTTTGGAATTTCGGATAATAGTCCAGGAACAGGTACTATTTCTTTTACCATTAGTTTTCCTTCTCCATATACTGTGAATGAAATACGCATATATTTACCTTCGACCGCCACTCCAAGTGGGTACATATATGTCAGTTCTTATTACAACAATGGAGGACCAAATATTCCGTTAATTACTAATGCTCGTTTAGTTTATAACGGTTTGTATTCAAAAGTTTTTACAATTAATGATTATTGTTCTTCAATAACGGTTTCTTTTTCATTTTCTTTTAAATATACCTTTGGATCTTCTATAAAAATAGGAATGTATGATATTCAAGCGTATGGCCTCGATATTCCTACAACAAGAACTTGTGCTTATAAAGATGGAATAATTTATACTTTTGGAAAAGACGTAGATGCTGTTTCTCCACTTTATATAGGAGGAGAACGAATAGCTATTGGAGCAACAAATCATGCAATGGCTACTCCTTTTAGATTTTACTGGGATGGTGATACATATGCTATTCTAAAAGCTCAAGGAACTTAAATCGGCTCCTTAACTATATTAGTAAGGAGCCGCATTATGCAATATTGTGAAATAGAAGATCTTTATAACTTATTTTCAAAACTTCAAAATATAGAATTTTCTTCAGTAAAAACTTGTTTATCCATTTTAGAGTTCTTTGAACAACTAGAACCTATTGAAAAACGCAGAGTACAAGTACAAAATAAACTTATTCAGCAATTTGGATCTCCAGATGAACAAGGAGTATACGTTGTAAACCCTTCAAGTGATAAGTACTTTGAGTTTATAAAAGCTTTTAATGAACTTCAAACCACCGAAGTAGAGATACAAAAACCAAATTTTACTCTTGAATCTTTTGAAGGAATACCACTAACACCTCATCAATTGAAATCTATTAGATCTCTTTTAACTATAAAATAGTACAGAGGTCACACTTAATGGAATTTTTAAACTTATTAGCTTCCCCTTGGGGGTTTGGAAGCATACTTAGCATTTGTTTATTAATAGCCTTTATTATTCTTAGATCTGGTTTCTTAAAGTTATCAAAGCAAGGAATAGAAGTTGGAAAAATAAGCAGAAAAAAAGTATCTCCTCATGCATCATGCCCTTACTCGAGAGACATAATGGAAATCATACATCGAACGTTGGACTATTCCGAAAAAAGAACACAGTTAAAAACAGAGTTGATTGAAAATCAAATGAGATTTTATGAGGAGTTTGAAGAAGAAATTCAAAATGAACTTAAAAAAATATTTTTAGAAATTCTAACAAATAAACTGAAAGATATAGATTCATACGTCCAGCATCCGGAATATAATTCATATGTAATAACTATTAAAGCAATTTCATACGATATTAAAGGATATATACGGTCTTGCTTCCGATCTAATCACTATGCTACACTCTCTGTGGAAGAACAACTTGCTTATACTGAGAAAAAAATCAATATCATAATTCAAAAAACCGCTGAACTTTTAAACCTATATTGGCGTGGATCCGTTGTTTCAAGACTAGATATAAAACAAGCAAATATGAATAAAATTCATCTCTTTCAAGATATGCTTGAAGAAGTATTTAATAGAGCTTTTTTATTAGCCAGAGAAAATAACAAACAATTAGAAGAAATGGAACAATCTTATAAAATGTATTTAGAATCTATTGTTGGAGAATAAGAGATGAAAACATTATCAGAATTTTTAAAAGAATATGACGATGATGGTTCTTTTACATTTTCAAAAATAAATTATAGACAAGGCGCAAGAATAACAGGATCTATGGGATTGGAAGAAGGTTATACAATCCAACCTGATAAAACTCTTGTTTTTGATACGGTTCGAATTCATACTGGTGTTGATAGATCTGGGGTATATGATAAAAATGGTTCTAGAATACGAAATGTTGTTTATAGTCCATTCAATTTTAATAGATCAAACTCTATACTATATGGGCCAGGAATATCTTATGGCTATTTAGTGCAGTTATTTAATGATTCTTATGGTTTTGAAATGAGAATTGCTCATATGAATCCTAACTCTGACATAGTACCCGAAGTTAAATTGATTCTCGATCAAAAAGGGCCTATTGCACAAAATTTATTCTTAGGACAAGCTGGAAATTTTGGAATTAGTGGTGGCGTACATACGCATACAGAGTTTTTATCAATAGGAAATACTTGTGATGCTTTTGATGAGTTATTAAGAACTAAATATGGTCCTGATGTGGATACTAAAGATTATTCTGACACTGATATTTACATGGCTTATTATAATAAAGCTTTATGGATAGGGAAAACTCTTAATGAAATGAAAGATCATTTTAATAGTCTAAAAGCAGCTAAGAAAATTACTTTATTAAATAAATATAAATTTATTTATGAAGATCCTTCTTCTGGTCTTATAAGAACAAGATATAGCTCAGAATATTTATTTAATGGATTATAAATTTAAAACTTGCTTATATAAATTATTATCTACTTCATTAGTACTAAATAGTGAACTATTGTTTAGAATATAATCACTGTATTTAATTCTGGAATCCAATGTATATTTAAGTTGGCTACGGGAAAGATCATTTGGATCTTTCCCTTTTTGTTGTATAATAGCTATTTCATATTCATAATTATAAAAATCTTCATATATATCTGTCATAATTCGTATGTTGTCCACAGGCTTTCCTGTTAAGCGATCAATTTTATCAGTATCGTTATCTGGAACTAGACAAATATGTGGAAGTGTATTTAAAAGTTTCTTTTGATGCTCTTTTATAATCTTTCCAAAAGTTGAAACAACATTTTTAGAATAAAATGACCATACTTTCGAAAGACCTTTTATACCTTCTACCACGTAAACTGTTTTTGTTTTATCTATATTGTCATAATTGAAAAGAATGTCTGATTCTGATCCTACAGGATATAAAACCTTCTTTGAAGATTTTCTCGTAAAGTCTCTTAGTTCATAAGTATAGATATGACCATTCATTGTACAAGGAATTATAATTCTATTCCAATATGTACGTTTTTCTTCTGCGTCTTTCGTATTTATTTGTACTTGTGTAGCCCATTTGATATTAAATGTTTTAATAAATTCATCGGTAAAACCAATAGACCAACAATAATCTCGAACAAACTTACTTGAACTAATATCTTGTATGTCACCTTCTACAATAAAGTCTGTATTCTTTAATTGTTTTTCTTTAGGTTTTGTAAAAGTACTAATACTATAATTATTCCCAGTAAATTCTTTATAAGATTTTCCCGATAATTTATGTATTAAGTCTGCAAGAGATCCATCTGCTCCGCAACCAAAACAATGATAATGACCTGAAGATTTATAGACGGAAAAAGAAGGTGTTTTTTCTGAATGAAAAGGACAGCAAGCTGATAACCTGCTGCCCTTATCACTGAAATCTATTCCAAGTTTATAAAGAATTTCAGTAGTATCCATATTTAAGCCTTTGGAATCCGTACCTGCCTAGTTAGAACTGGTGTTTCCTTATACATAAACTTCCCTATACGAAGATTAAATATGTAGTCTTTGAAGTAATAAGAAGTTTCATTATTGATTGTTATATAGGTATCAATCAATTCTGAAAAATTAGGATTTGAAAGAATCTTCTTAGAAGAAGCATATTTCCAATCATCCTTATCTAGTATAAGGCAAGATTTCTGAACATTAGATAAAACAGCCCATGAGTAATTATAAAATGCAGGTATTGTTACAGATTCAAGATCTGTAAAAAATGAAGGATCTTTATTAAGAAGCTTTTCAACCATTTGGTATGCTTTTGCTTCAGAGATAAAAGATAATTCTTTTTCAATACTTTCAACAGTGTATAATTCTGAATCAATACACCTATCTAAATATTGAAGAGCTTGTCTAATAGAACCATAACTATTCTGAGACAAAAGAACCAAAGCTTCTGGAGTAAATGGTAGCTTTTCTTCTGGATCAATAAGTTCAAGTTGCTTTATTAAAGCTTGACCAATTTCATTGAATGACAATGGTTTAAAATTATATACTTGGCCTCGAGAAAGAATAGCTTTATCAAATACAGAAGCATCCATTGTACAAAGAATAAAGATTGTATCCTTACGCTTTTTCTCAAGAAGATTAAGAGTTGCTCCTTTTGATGACTTTGAAAGATTCTGAGCTTCATCAATAATAATAACTTGTTTTCGTCCTCCCCACATTGGAGTAGAGGAAGCAAGTTCTTCAAGGCCAGAAATGTCATCCTTATCCATTTCTGAAGACTTTAAAAAATGTACATCTTGACTAAAAGATTCATTTATAATTGATTTACATGAAGAACATTCTCCGCAAGGATCATAATAACCTTGATCATTCATTATCGGATTTTTACAATTGACTGTAGCTCCAATAATAAGAGCAGAAGTTGTTTTTCCTGAACCTGTTGCGCCTGTAAAAAACATAACATCTGGATAATCAAAGTTTATGGCTTTCTTTGTAAAGGCCATAATATTCTTTTCATGCCCAATAACTTCAGAAAACTTACGAGGTCTATACTCCTTGGCGATCATTAGTGCCCCTTATTAAGTCCATCGATATAAACTTTATTGGAATCAAGAACCAACTGAGTAGCTTCAGAAGGTGTAATTGTATCAATTAAAATTGTCTGAAGTTCCTCATCTAAAAAAATCTTTATTCCCTTTTCTTTAATATATTCTTTTATAAAACCTTTGTCAAGCATTTCATTACCAATTTTTGTCTGTTCTATATTGATATAAGAAATCATATCATCAAGCAGAAAATATAACTCTGCTAAATTTGATAGCGTTCTTTCTTTTGTATAAAAAAATCTACTAATGAATCGATTAAATTCTCTCTTCAAATTCACATTCTCACGCGTTGCATCTTCCATTAAACAAGCTCCTTATTATGAACCATTGTGGGTAAAGATGCTGAATGTGTAGCTTTCCAGCACATATCTTTATATAAATCTGCTACAAGATTTACTTTATTGAAAAAATCAAAATTAGAAGCATTATTTATAAAATCATTCAAAATATCCATATTCTCTTTAATAGTATTTTGATATGATCGCGCAATAGCAACCATGATCAATTCATCTTTTACTGTTCTCGTAATGTCTCCGCTAGGTTTAGCAAGAGCAAAACCCACCTGATTGGTAGCTGTAGCTACCACTACACCGAGTATCCTTCCGCTATAACGATCCTTTGCATACTGAATATACATATTGTCTCCTTATAGTAATAATATAATACTAAGATTTTAATATGTCAATTATGCTTTTCTTTATTTCGTCTAAATTAGGATTTTTATTTAAGTCAATTATGGCGCAATTGTTTTGGATTATTTGTAGTTGTTCTTCTGTTAGATCCTTAAAATTATTTTCTAAAAGTTTTATGAATTTTTTTGGCCCGATTCCATATAAACCTTTTATGTTGTCTGAAGAATCTCCTATGATAGCTTTTTCGAGTATAATATCATAAGCAGGAATTTCTCTAAATGATTTTTGAATAAAATTATAAAGTTTAGATGCATACCCTCTTTGAACACATTGAATAAAATCTTTATCAGAAGATACAATTATGTTTTCACCTTCTAATAATTGTACCAATGCATTAATTGTATCATCTCCTTCGGAATAAGGAATACAAAAATTCTGATATGAATTTTTTTTACACAGAGAAATTGCTTCTAACAATAGAGAACTTTTTTCTGATCTTGTAGCTTTATACTCGTGTACTAAATTTTTTCTCCAGTGCGATCCACGCGGTCCATCCCAAGCAATATAAATTTTATTAGTGGAAAACTTATTACTAAAATTAGTAAGCATTTTTTCAAATAATGAATGTACATTTATAAGTTGATCTTCTGAAGGCTCATCATTTTTAAAAAATGCATAATAAGCCGCATGCACTACATTATTTCCATCAATCACCAGATTCATCATACCTCCAAATTTTTCCTATATCTCCCTGGTACAAATATTTTAAATTAGTAAGTTCTCCTAAGTTTTGTTTAATAATGTTAGCTTCTAGAATATCATCTGCGATCATAACTTCTGGATCTTCTTCTCCTAACATTCTAATTCCAATATGTTTTTGTCTAAAAATAGAAATGATAGCTCTTGATCGCTCTTCAAATGCTTGAGAACCTTTTATGTCTTCTATACTTGGAACAAACTTTCTACAATCTTCATAATTAGAAACACTCATAGAATCTTTTCTTCGTGATTGAACAACTGCTATCCCTGCGCTATTTTCTTCTTTTAGGATTTCAAAAAAACCATCACACATATCTTGATATGAAGATGCTTTATTATCTCCTCTTCCTTCTAATAAAAGAGTAAACAAATCGATCGCAACAAGAACAGAGTCTGAACGAATTTCTTTTTTCATATCTTTTATGTAATTATGAACATCTTGTAATGATACAGAAGCAGAATCTACCATTCTAAAGTTTCTATTCTTTTCTAACTTTGTTTTTTCTATATAAAATTGTTCTAAGATATAGTCAGGAATGCGCCCAGTATTTTGATCTATAGTATAGAGATCTTTCAGAGGTATTTGAGTTTTTAGTGATATCAATTTATCAATAGATAATGAACTTCCCATTTCAAGTGGCATATAAAGAAGTGGCATTTTTTTATTAATATTCCCTGAGACTAAATTAAGAAGATATGAAGACTTACCCATTCCTGGACCAGCAAATAGTGTTATAAATTGTCCTTTTGGAATACCTCCGCCGGCGAGATGATTATCTAAATGGGTATTTCCTGTGCTTAAAAAATTGTTTGAGTTTCCTCTGTTAAAAAGTTCTTCTTCATAATTATGTAATAAAACACTAAAGGACTTAAGACTTGCATTTTTATCTTTTACTGTTGCAATAGCCCAATTAAGATCATTTATAGTTTCTTCGAGTGCATCTAAGTCTAACTCACCTTTTGTAAGAAGTTCAGAAGAAACTTTCTTTAATATTTTGGACTGTACTACGTTTTTTACATGAGCCTCAATTACTCTTTTTTTATAGAAAGAAAAATCTTCCTTATTAGTTTCAACTAAATCTTTTAATGAACGAACCAATTCAATCGAAATTTCTGAGTTTAGCTTCATTCCTTCTGAAGCAACTGTTTGAATTGTAAATGAAACATCTTTTTCTCTTAGTTTTTTAAGGACGGAAAAGAGATCTATTGAAATTTCATTGCTACAAAAACATTCTTCTTCATTATCCAAAAGTTCTGGATTATTAAGAAGACAGGACAAATATACCTGCTCATTAATAGCACAAGATTTTATGTATGACATTTATTAGTCCCACATTGAAAGAATTTCTTTGTCTTCAATAGAAGAATATATATCTGAAAAATAAAGTTCTCCACCTTTATCTTTTATAGAACGCATCAATAAATTTTTTATATCTTTAGAAAACTTATCTTCATTTATAGCTTCAATTTCAATATTGGACGTAAAAATAATATTACCACCAAGTTGTTCAATTCGTTTTCTCAAGAATTCATCAAGATATGGAATTTGGTATCCTGATTTAAATAAAGTAACTTTCTTTACATCAAAACAATCATCAATAACAAGAATATCACAGTTATAATATTCATCTATTGAATTAGAATAACCTTCTTCGTAAATGGCTGTTAATTTTTTAATAAGATCATTCATAAGTATAAACTTACAAGATAAACCTTTTTCAATTGCTTCTTTTATAATAGCTTTAGCTGTATATGTTTTTTGAGAACCATTTGGGCCAACTAGATAAAGATGAGAATTTCTTGCATACTTATCTGAAAGTCCATTGGCATACTTCCATATCTTAGAAAGATTATTTTTTGTGTCTTGTCCTTTATAATTGCGTAAGTCAGGCATAGTACTATCTGTTACTCCAGCATTAGAAAAGCCTAATTCTATCTGAACAGATTTTTGATAAGCTTTTAAACAACTGCATTTTTGTACAGAGTCTCTATTGTATATATAACCATTATTACATAGAGAACAAGGGATAAACTTTTCCATCATTCCTCTTCATTATCTTCTTGTATTTCGACTTTCTTCAAACAATCATAGCACATTTCTTCAATATAGTCATATTGATTTATCACAACTTCCCGACCACAAACTGGGCATTCAATTGTCATTCGAAAATCTCCTTTTCAAGATTAATTTTGAAATCATTATTTATGATCCTCTTTAAAAGTTTAAAAGTATCTAAATTAGTATAATCAAATGTTTCTTCAATGTCAACTAATTGTCCAATGATACGTTTTACTTCATCACTTGGATTATAAAAAGCATCAACGGTGGCTTCTCTCCCTAAGTCAGAAATGTTTTCACCAGTATACCGTACGAGAAAATTACCAAGAAGCGGAATTCTAATAGATTTTTTTGAATAGTAATCTAGCATAAACAAAATAAGAAAAGATTCAAATACTTCTTGAATCTTATGTTCATCTATTCCTGAAATTAAAGAAATTTGTAAAATAGCTTTTTTATCTTCTTCGGACAGACTCATTAGTACTCCTATTTAAGTTTACATCATCTGGATTATAATATCTTATGTCCTTATTGACAATATTGCCAAACTGATCATAAATCAACATAACCTCATGATCATCATAATAAATAATGTCACTCTTGTATTCTTGTTTTGTATTCATTTTCTTTAATCCTTATGACTTTAACTCCTTTATTATTTTCTTCAAGTTTTTTCTTTTCTTCTTCGAATTCTTCATTAGTTAACTTCTTTTCATTAAGAATTTTGTATCCATCACTCATATAAATACCTCTTATTAAAATAGTTATAGAAAGGTCCATTCTGTGGACTTTTCTTTACAAATTAAACATTTTCTAAAACTTATTAAAACTGATCTAGAAAAAATTCTAGTTTAAAGTAATGTTTCATCTAACATCTTATTATGCTCTTCTAAAAAAATCTTTTTTGCAGCAGATTTTTCAGCCTTTATCTTCAAACTATAAGTATAATCATTTGTAATTCTAAGTTTAGCCTGTGCTTCTATTTTATGTGCAAAAATATCGCCCACATGATTGAAAATCCAATGTTTTTTTTGCTTTTCTTAGAGCCATATTAAGGCTATTCTGATCTGTTACTCGAATAGAAGTTTGACAAATTTGTACAGCATGTCCATCATGATTATTAGTAAAAACCAAATAAGGCATAGTCTCTTCATCAAGATGACTTTCTTCTGGAATCTTTGCAAGAATCCAAATTCTTTTACCACCATTTAGAGAACCAACTGTTTCAAAAGTAATTTTTTCACCTAGAAGTTCATACATAAATGCAAATGCTTCTTCATTTTGAATAATTTTGTAATTGGTGGAAACAATTCCTAATACAGAACCATCGGTCGATCGTACATTTGCTTTATATTCTGAAACTTTTTTTCCATTAACAATAACTGGAACAGAACTAACTTTCCAATCTATTTCTGTGAGTCTCAGAGTTGAAGAAAAAGTATTTTCAACTATATGACCAAGACCATATATATTTTGTAGATTTTGTACTATAGAGCCTTTTTCAAAATTTGTTACCATTTTTTTTTTTCTATTTCCTTTCTATTCCTTTATTATTCACCAAAGATAAAGTATTATCTTCATTATATACTACATCTAAAGAAAATGAATATTTTTTAAACATTTTCTAGAACTTCTTGAAAACGATCTAGAAGAGCATTACCATTAAGAAAAGATTCAAAACGCCTTTCCTTAAAATTTTTTGTTTTACGAAAAGGAGAATAATGTGTGGCCATATCTGAAGCTGCTTGGTAAACTCCCCATGCCGTTGACTTAAAATTAAGAATATTTTCAGTGGTTTCCCATGTATACATAAAAGTATCTTTCATCTGCCAAACATTTGCTTTGACTCTTTCAGATGCATTTTCATCTACAGGAAATACCTCTTCAAGAATTTTGTTCAATTTATCTGAGGAAATCTTTTTTGCCGCAAACTCTTCTGCTTTCATTTTAAGACCGTTGATATAATCTTTTGTAATTTGAAGAGTAGTTTGAGCTTCTATTCTATGGGAAGCAATATCTCCCATGTGACGGAAAGTCCAAATTCTCTTAGCTTCTCTCAAAGACATATTGAGGGTATTTTGGCATACTACACGAATCGGTGTTTGACAAACCTGTACAGCATTCCCTCCATTGTGGCCATTTGTAAAAACTAAATAAGGAGTAATTTCATCGTCAAGAATATTTTCTTTTGGAAGATTTGCAAGAATCCAAACTCTCTTGCCACCATCAAGAGAGCCAGCAGTTTCAAAAGTAACTCCTTCACCAAGGAGTTCATCTACAAATGCGAATGCTTCTTCATTCTGTACAATCTTGTACTTATTGGATACAATTCCAAGTACAGAGCCATCTGTTGATCTTACATTTGCTTTGTATCCTATAACCTCATTTCCGTTCACAAAAAGTGGAACTGATTCAACTTTCCAGTCTAATTCAGCAAGTCGAAGAGCTTCTGCTGAGGAGGGAGCATTTTCAATTACATGCCCGAGACCATGCCATGCTGGCGTTTTTACCATAAATCCTGTTTCAAAATTAGCTGCCATTTATTTCTCCTTTCCATTATAATATAATGGAAATTAAACAAATAGTCAATATGTTTATTTATGTGGCTTTTTTAAGTCTTAATCCCATTTTGCTAAGAGTTATATTAGATACTTTATCTATGTTTTTTTCTGATTCTTCGATAAAAATAAATCTTGGGCTTCCAGTAAAATACTTTTTTCGAAGTTCTATCGAGGCACATATAGCATCTGTAGTATCTTTTGCATTAAATCCTAAAGCAGAAGTTTCCCAGTTATCATTAGCTAAAAGAGAATTTTCAACCTTTCCTAGTTCGTGGTCTACTTTAGTTTTTCCACCTTTTGTGGAAGATAGTTTAATAGATTTTAAATTGTTTTTTACATAGATGTTTTTTCCAACTATTAGTCGTCCTGTATTAATTTGTTGAACCATATTTAGATAGGGATGTGTTGAAATGTCTACTGATAATCTTTCAACTTCAAATTCTGCTCTTGTAAGATACTGCATAGAAGAGTCTGATTGAAATTGATCAAAAGACACATGATGAATATTTAATTTTCCTAAACGTCTTAGATCATGAATAAAAAACTTTATTGCATCTAGATTTATGCGTGATTTGTTTGGAATAATATTGATTGTCATATCTACTACATCAATAATTTCACCATTGGTATTAAGTTCAGGATGACTTACTGCTATGCACGTAGTATCTCCAGAAATTGATTGATCAACAGAAACGTATCTTTCTTCGGCAGGATTCCTATAAAATTCATATTGTCCTTTACCTATTTCAATAAAAAAGAAACCCTTTACTTTATTCCATATAAGCTCTTCAGGAGATTCTGTTTCAAGAGCTGTAATATGCGAGTAAATATTGTTTATTTGTGGAGAAAAAATAGCTTCAATTTTACTATTATCAGGAAGTAGCCTATTCGGAGAAGAAGTTGGTATTCCACAATAGTCTTTTACAAACTTTCCTGTATCATCTATTGCAAGTTGTAAAGTATCTATTGGACATTCAATAACATCTCTTGAATCGAAATCTTGTACTTCTTCTTTTCGTTCAAAAATCTTTGGAATTCTACTATTCTGAGCGCCTAAATAAATGTAAAAAACTTTAGACTTATCTTTTTCCCATTCACTAAAAAGCCATGGTTGATACTGCCACTTTGTTCCTTTAAATATTAAGTTAGTGGGATCTTTAGGAGCTTTATTGAGAATATAATAGTCAATTGATGATTCAAACGTGGCATCATTCGGAGAAGAGTCTAGTATAGAAAAGTTTAAACCATTTTTCTTAGGAAACCGAGAATAAATTCTTCCTTTTAGATCATTATACAATCTCATGATGTCTTCATCACTATACCCTGCTTCTTTAAAGAATGCAAGTTCCGTTACTGATCCACAAAGAATTGTCAAACCTAAAAGAGATGCTATTGTTGACCTAATTTTAATAGACATATTTGGACCAATTGCTAATGCAGAAGTTTTAGCGGCTGTAGTCCAATATATCTTATTATTATCTTCTTTTTCTCTTTTCTTCATTTGTTCAAAAGTTCTACATTGTTCAAACTTCTCTGAAGAATCAAGAATATTCATAAAGGGTTCTAGTAAAACTTCTGTAGCTTTAGTAAGTGACTGGCCCATAAACACATTACAAATAGAAGTAGAGGATGATTGACCTAAAGTTTTTTTAGGGTTTCTCATAGCATATATAGAAGTAGCAATCCACAGGTTAAGTATAGCAACGGTAGTTGATTTTCCTGTGCCTATCGGACTGTAAAGAATTAAATTCTTATATTGTTCTTGTGGATTTACTAATGATGAAAGAACATTTTTCCAATAAGGAAAAATATTTTCACTCATTGATCCAATCCATTCTTCAGTTAAAAATTCTTCTATAGTTGGTGGTTTAAATTTATATATAAGTCTCCAAGAATTAAGAAGAAGACTTTTTTTAGTAGTATCATCAAAATATTTATTATTGATAATTAAATCCATTGCCTTATTGATCTCATAAGGAGTCAATATTTCAAAATCTTTTCTTTCTGCAATAGATTCATCACCTTGAAGAAAATCTTTTATTAAGAAACTATCCATTTAAAAATAGTTAAAAGTACCACTTATATATCTCATAACCTCTAACTTCCCCCTAATAAGTTTTGTTCAGCTTTAATTT
>ERZ795059.3440-NODE-3440-length-15391-cov-6.330008_pt1 | contig 15391 bp, 9 predicted proteins | sample MGYA00375143_ERZ795059 | MGnify/ENA primary metagenome ERZ795059 (study PRJEB30188, sample SAMN05720168) | activated sludge metagenome | isolation source: Anaerobic digester | place: USA | collected 2015-01-07 ... | reverse complement strand
GATCGTACTCCTGGGTTGAGGCGGGTCGCTGTCCTGTGGCTGGTGTTGATGCTGTACATCTCGTCGGCAGTGGTTCCGAGCGAAACCTTCGCTCAGGAAGCGGGTCAGGCCGTGACCAACGCGCCGGCGCGTTGGGGCGAGGGTCTGACGGACCGGGAATTGGCGCTGGGCCGGTGGTTCTCACAGCTGACCTTCCTACAAGACCGGACCGCCAAGCCGTGGCCGGTCTGGCACGACGACGGCGTCCAGCTCGGCACCACCAGCCTGCGATATCAGCTGGCCTTTGCCGGCTACGGCTGCGCGGTCCAGGCGGCCAACACGCCGGCCTACCGGGAACTGGTCCAGCAGCAGTTGCGCGACCTGTGCGAGCGGATGATCGATATCCGGGTGTGGTCCTATGTCACGACTTATTGGAACTACGGCGATGGCCCGCCCGATCCGTGCCTGTACGAGAACGTGATGTATACCGGCCATCTCACCCAGCTGATGTGTCTGTACGAGCTGCTGACCGGCGACACGCGGTACTCGCAGGCGGGCTGGGATTTCGTCTGGCGCGACGGCCGCCGGCTGCATTACAACTTGCAGCAGGCCGTCGAGCGTCTGCACGTGCAGAGCGAGCGGAATGTGGGCGGCGGCATCTGTTGCGAGCCGGGGCTGGTGTTCGCCACCTGCAACTCGCACAGCGCCGCGTCGTTTCTGCTGTTCGATCTCCTGCACGGCACGCAGTACGCGCAGGTGAACGACAAGTGGTTCGCCTGGATGTCCAAGCACTTCCGATTCCCGAATTCGCCGGGAGGCGAGTTGTTCTACGTGACGTATCATCAGGCCAGCCGAATGTTCGTGCCCACGGGGGACATCGGCGCCGACGGCTGGACGCTGGGCTGGGGTTATCCCTGGTTTCCCTCGACGGAGCTGGCGCACGAGGGCTGGCAGCACCTGCTCGCAAAAGCCCGCTGGAAGTATCCGGAACCCGGCCAGCGATTCGCAGAGAACAACCTGATCATCGGTTGCTGTGCCGGGGGTTCGCTGCCGCTCAGCAATTCGTTCCTGCCCCTGGCGGCGGTCCAGGTCGAGGGCCGGAACGGAGCAGCAGCCCAAGGAATCCTCCGCTGGCTGGAAGCAAAATATGGCCGCGCGGCGGACATGGACGGCGACGGACACTCCGAGTGCTACTACTACACGGACGACCCGCTGCAGATCGTGACCACGGGCAACGTCGCGGCGGCGCTGGCCACGGACCGCGATTCGCTGCGGCAGCTGTTTCGCACCGACCGCCGGCCGCCGCCGGACCAGCCCACGTTGGCGCACGTCGACTATCCCAACGTCTACGTCCGCACGGCCGAGTACCGCGCGCCGGTGCTGCGGTTCACGGTGCTCAAGGGCCGCCCTGCCTTCCGCGGGACGACGGAGATCGTCTGCCAGCAGATTCCGCCCGGCGCCGCCGTGTCGCGCGACGGTAAGCCGATGTCCGACTTCCAGCAAACTGGTTCGATACTCCGGATTCGGACGGACGTCGACACGGAGCACGTCTTCGAAGTGGTTTCCGCGCCAGACGCATCGGGCGGCCGTGGCGAGGACGATACGACGTCGGTCCGGCGCTCCCGTTGACTTCCTTCGCCGCGAGGATGGTACGCCATCGTTTTTATCAGAAATTTGAGAGGTGACCCCAATGAATTCGCAGTTCGTGGCGACGTCTCTGTTGTTGCTGATGGCTGTCGCGGCCACCGCGGCCGAACCGCCGCAGCGTATGCGTTCCGATCCGCCGCCGATCGTTTCATCCTGGGACGATCTGTTGGAAGGCGTCCAGACGCGGGAGGATTGGCAGGCCCGCCGCCAGGTGCTCAAACAACGTTATCTGGACTTGATCCGCGACGATCGCAAGCCGGCCAAGCCGCCGTTGGACCTGCAAGTCCATGAAACGGTCGAAGTGGAAGGCCTCTATCGCCGGCAGTTGGTCAGCTACAACGTGGAGCAGGACGAACGGGCGCACGCCTATCTGGGAATTCCGCTGAAACTCGACGGCAAAGCTCCGGCCATCGTGGCCCTGCACGGCACCACGGCCCAGGGCAAGGAGCAGACGGCCGGCCTGAGCGGTAATCCGGACAAGGCCTGGCTCGATCAACTGTGCCGGCGAGGCTACGTGGTGATTGCCCCCGATCATTTCGTTTCGGGGCACCGCATTCCGCCCGAAGGCCCCTACGATACGACTCGTTTCTACCAGAAGCATCCGGAGTGGACCGCGGTGGGCAAATTCACCTTCGAGCATGCGATCGCGATCGACGTGCTGCAGTCGCTGCCGGAGGTCGATCCGGAGCGGATCGGGGCGTTGGGCCATTCGCTGGGCGGACACGGCACGTACTTCCTGGCGGCCTACGACGAGCGAATCAAGGCCTCGGCCTGCAACTGCGGAGCCACGTTCTTCCGGCACAACAAAAGGGTGCAAGAATGGGCCCGCGACCGCTGGTACGTGTACCTCAAGCCCCTGCGCGCGGGTCTGCTGGAAGGCAAGCTGCCGCCGATCGACATGCACGAGATCATCGCCCTGATCGCGCCGCGGCCGTTCATGGACCTGGCGGGCCTGAACGACGGCGACCCGCTCACGCAGCGGCAGCGAGCGCTGATGCTGCTGCGGATCATGGACGTTTACGAACTGGAAAAGGCGCCGCAGAACTTCGCCTTCTACATGCACGGCCGGGGACACAGCGTGGCCCACGAATCGCGAGAACTGATCTTCGGCTGGATGGACATGCACCTGAAGCCGGCCGAGGTCACACAAACGCGGCTGTTGACTGGGGCGACCTCTCAGGAATGATATGGTAGGATGCAAACATGAACCAGCATCGCAGCAAGTCGCAGAGGGATGTACCACGCCGTTGGTATCGCGGCGCGAACGTTCCGCGACGCGCGATTCGGCGTTTTGCCAGCGAAGTGGCGAAGCGTTTCCAACCTGACAAGATCATTCTCTTCGGTTCGCACGCCTGCGGAACTCCCCACGCCGACAGCGACGTGGACATACTCGTGATTATGCCGGCGCGAAATGAACTTGGTCAGGCCATGCGGATTCGGCTGTCGGTGGACTACAATTTTCCACTCGACCTGTTGGTGCGAACCCCCAGAAACCTTGCCTGGCGATTGGCGGAGGGCGACTCGTTCTTGAAGGAGGTGATGGCCAAGGGAGAGGTCTTGTATGAAAAGGATAACTCGCGACTGGGTGCAAAAGGCCGAGACCGATCTTCGCGGCGCACAAAAACTGGCACCCGGCCGGCCGCCAATGCATGACCTGGTTTGTTTTTGTTGCCAGCAGTCAGCCGAGAAGTACCTCAAGGCGGTCTTGGTTGAACTCGGCCGGAACATACCGCGCACACACAACTTGGAAGACCTGCTCGGTTTATTGTTGACGGATTACCCACACCTCAAGAAGCTGCGACGGGGCCTCAAGTTCCTCATCCAGTTTGCCGTTGAGGCTCGGTATCCGGGATTTCACGCAACCAAGGCTCAAGCCGCCGCCGCCTTGCGTTGGGCCGGACGTGTCAACGATGCCTGCCGGATCGTTCTTGGCGTCGGATCTCGCGTCCAACGCCGGAAGTCTCCCTGATCCAGGCAAATCAAGTGATCGCACGTGATCTGTTGCCCGCTGGCAACGAGTTCAAATTCATCGGTATTCGAGGACGCCTGCCCCCCAAGGAGACGATTATGAGCCACCGAATCACGCGACGCAAGTTTGCCACCGCCGGGGCGGCCGCTGCCCTGGGACTGCCGGTACTGGATGAAAGGTGTCTCGCCACGGCGAACGAAGCCAGCCCGCTCGCGGCCAGCGGATTCCCCTCGCTGCCGGTGCGGCCTTACCAGTTGATGTGCGTCATCTGCCGGCTGGGCGCGGGATGCACCGGCGATTTGGGCGATCCGCGGTTGACCGCGATCCTCGAGGCGGTGCGACAGGACCCCAAGCTGCCGGTGACGCTCCGCTGCAATGTGGACACCGTGTACCGCTACCAGAATCCCGGCCACGCGGAGGACACCGCCGAGGGCGAGCTGTTCAACGCCAAACGCGACCTGGACATCATCCACAAGCTGGGCCTGGCGCCGGGCGATACGCGGCCGGCGATCGACATTTTCGAACGCGTCCTGGCCAAGATTCCGCAGACCCGCGGCATCTGCGGATACGAAACCCAGACGTCCGACACGTGGCGCGGCTGTACGCAGGCGGACAGCGGCAACTACGAGAAGGGCCACAAGCTGGGGATCCACGCCATTATTCCGCCCCGCGACCCGGCCGAGAAGGCGCAGTACAAGAAGACGACCGCGGCGGCCGTCTACCAGGCGAAGACGCTGCAAATCCGGCCGCACCACCTGTTGTGCATGAGCTGCTTCCACGGCGGCAAGGACAAGCTCGCGCCGATCTCAGAAGACAACCTGTTCGAAGCGATCGACGCGATCCAGAAGCAGCCCGACATCCCGGTGACCTTGATCGCTGGCGTGTGCATGATCTGTCCGCCGTGCGGCAAGTACGACCCGGTCAACAAACTGTGCGTGGGCGGCCGCAGCATGGCCCTGCGCGACCAAAAGAAAGACTTGGACGTGCTGCAGAAGCTGGGCCTGAAGTACGGCGACACGCTGCCGGCCCGCAAGCTGTATAAGCTGGTCTTCGAGCGGATCTCGTCGACGCGCGACATCTGCGGCTACGGCGACGGCGAGACCCGAGCCTACGAATGGAGCATCTGCGGCAGCGCCGTCAAGGACGACGCCTATCAGAAAGCCCGCGCGGCGCGGCTGGGAATCAAGGATTGAAGAACCCGGTCATTGAAAACAGCGAGGTCGCGACGGGTGGTCGACCGCATTGCGTCTGTCACTGTTCTTGGGGCTGCCGCCTTGTCGAGAACTCGACGGCCAACGTTTCCTCGCCGATGGTACACTGGGCCTGACGATCCTGGACGGAAAACTGCACGCGGGTTGCCCAACGCTCCGTGTCCTTCGCCGTCTGGTTCAAGAAGGTAACCACGCAGTCCCAACGGGGGTTCGCAGGCGGCTCCGCATCCGGCTCGCCCACCAGGCTGATCCACTCCTGCAACTGGGGCACGCGGCCGAACCCTTGGCTTTCATCGTGGTAGCGGATCACGTTTCCCCGGCCGCCGCTCCGGAGGACCACGTAGCCGACCTGGTTGTCGATGTTCAGCCAATTGCCGTGCAGCGCATGTACCCTGGCTTGGCCGCCGTATCCCGTGGTTTTCACCGTACCCCACGGCCCGGCCAGGACGCGATGATTGGAACCGAGAGGGTACTCCAAGCCGATCACGCCCGTTTCCCGCGACTGGGGGCGGAAGTCCTTTTCGGCTTGCAGCCGCTCGATGTAGACCGTGTAGTCGCCCGGCGGCGAGGCGAAGCAGAAATCCTGGATGAGTTGGCCCTTGCAGCGGAGCAGTGTGCCGGAAATGCGGAAACCGTCCGGCTGTACGTCCACGTCGATGTTCTCCAAACGGGCGTTGCGGTGCGAGGAATCCTGGCCATCGAAGATTCCAAGATAGGAGGCGAAGTGAGGCCAGATCACCCACGTTCCGTCGCGCGGCAGCGCCAGGGCCATGCGTTTCTGCGCCCAGGTGAACGAGGCGAACTTGCCGGCCGTGCGATGCACCACGGTCCTGCCCGCAGCCAGATGGCGAGTCCCGGCCGCCAAGCGGTCGAAATCGGCGGCCGTGATCGGCTCGGGCGGAGGCCCGATCAAACCGTGCGCCAAACAACAGACGATCAACCGGGTGGCGCACAGACCGCCGTATTCCAGATCGCGGCGTACGTTGTAGTATCCCCCTTCGGCCTGCTGCTGGCGGGTCAGCCACGCCAAGGCCGTCGCTTCGAGAAAGGCGGCCCGGCGGTCGGCCGTCTGCAGGCTCAGCATGGTGTACAAGACGATTTCGCTGCAATGCTCATGGTAGATCTTCCAGTCCGTTCCGGCGAAGTAGACCGTCCCGCCGTCCCACGCCATGCAGTCGATCAAGAGTTCAAAGACCTCACGACGGTGGTGCCCACAGGCCGCCGGCACCGCTCGCCCTGCGATCAACCAGGGGAGCGCGTTTTCCTGGACCTCCGAAATCGCATTTTTCAAGTATCCGACGTGGACCAGGCCGTGATTCTCCACGGTCAAGTCGTCGTGGGCGTTGACCGTGGTCACCCACTCGTTGATCGGTCTGCCCCCATCGCCGGGCGTGGCGTCGCGGGCATCGGCCGCGACCGAAAAAGTGTTGTACAGATAGCGCAGCGAGGATTCCTCCCAGTCCTTGGCGCGGGGATGCGCCGGCATCATGTTGCACGCCAGCGAGGTGATCAGCGCGTTCCAGGCGTTCTCTTCCGCGCCCGTGTCGTTGTGCAGACTGCTCTTCGGAGCCTGCCGCAGGAAGCGGTCCGCCTCGAATTCGACCAGCCGGGCGACGGCCGTCTGGAGGTCGCGGTCCAGGTCGTCCCACAGAAACCAACCGGCCATGCCGGCGGCCCGGGCCCACATCGCCGATTGCCACTGGTTGCCCCAGGGTTTCCCGTTCAGGCAGGTGCCGCCGCCCGAAACGTGGGCGGCCGTCAAGTAGCGCAGCAGGCTGATCGCCGATGCACGCCATTTCTCGGCATCCCTGCGGTCCGCACGGGATTGCGGCGGTTGGTACTTGGCCAGAAAGCCGAGCACCATGGCCGCGTAAGCCGTCGGCCGCACATCGTCCTCGGTGTGTTGGGGCAATCCGAGATAGCACCAGCCTGGACGCCCAGCCACAGGCTGTACCTGTTTCATGACAATCCCGCCCCATTGATGAATCGAGCCGTAGTACTTCCCAATCAACTCGACGGACACTTGGCCGAAGGGCCGGGGCGCGAACACCTGCTGCGGAACCGGACGAACCATCGCAGGCAGAGAAGGAGACGGTGCGACGGCGGCCGGTTCCCCCGACCACGTCACGGCAGCAACGGCGGAACACAGAAACAACCCCAGGACCGCTTCCCGATATCGAGTTTCCCTGAAAAAAGCCATGACCGATCTCCAAACAACCATCTCAAAGCGCGTTTGGCCGCGAGCCCGGAACCGATCCTGGCTCGTTCGGCCATCCATCTTACCGGGCAGCGCCTCAGCGTCCAGCGCTGACGCAGGTTCTCGGTGTCCGGCAGCGTCGTGGTAGTTCCCGCCGACGAAAACGGGTAGACTATTTCGGCTCGTTGCGAGCGCGTGTCAGCGGCAAAAATTCTCACCGGCAGAGAAGGAATCTGTTATGGAAATGTTCTCGATTGCCTTGTGGGCTCTGCTTTCTTTCGGCCAAGTGGCGTCGCCCGGCCAGGCGAAGCAAGACGTCCGCCGGGACGACCGGCCTGCCTTGGCGCCGGCAACGAGCGCCATGGTCCGCCTCAAGCTGGCCCAAGAACTCTCCGTCGCGGAGTTTCACGGCGCGGAGCTGTTCTTTGTCGATCTGGACCACGACGGCCGGCCCGAGGTGATCGCTTATCAAGGGCCGGCCGTGTTTGGCGCGCGATTGTACGCGGGTCTGCCGCAAGTGAAACCGGCGCTGCCGAAGTCCACTTGCCTGATTGCGTTCCGGCAGGACGGCACGCGCTTGTGGACTTGGGGCACTCCGAATCCGGTGGACCGGCCTTACACCAGCCACGCGTACGAGTCCTGCGTGGCGGCGGGCGACGTGGACGGCGACGGGCAGCTGGAAGTGGCGCTGGCCGATGGAGCCCGGGTCTGCCTGCTCGACGGCCTGACCGGCCTCGTGCGCGCGGAGGCCCAGATGCCGGAGGACAACTTCTACATCGTGCAAGTGCTTGGCGAGCGGGTCGCTCACGGCGAAGCGGCGGTCGTCGTCAAGAACGGCGAAGGCGGCTACGGCCAGTGGCGGTACGGCGAGCCGCTGATCGCGCTCGATGCCCAGCTCAAACCGGTGTGGGGGCCGGTCGCAATTCCCGGCGCCGGCCATCACATCCTGGCCCTGGACCTCGACGGGGACCAAGGGAACGAATTCCTCGTCGGCTACTGCGTTGTGAAGCCCTCCGGCAAGGTCGCGTGGACGGTGGACGCGATTGACCCCGCCAAACTCGACGCCGGGAAGGAACACGTGGACTACACGGACGTGCGCCGGCTTGCTTGCGGGAAACTCGTGTTGGCATTTGCCGGTTCCAACCGCTCGTATCTGGTCGAAAGCGGCGGCCGGACGCTGTTTGCGCATCCCGGCCCGCACCCGCAGGGTTGCGCGCTGGGCCGGTTCCGCGATGATTCCGAGTTCCAAGTCGCCGTCTACAACGCCGACGGGCCGCTGGTGCTGTACGATCCCAACGGCCGGGAGCTGTGGCAACGGCCGACGCCGCGGCGCTGGCCGCTGGGCTGCCCCAAGGTGTGCGAGGGCCGCCGATTCCACCGCAACGGACCGATCAAGCCGCTGGCGATCCCGCGCGCCGGCCAGCCCGCCAAGGACTACGTGATCTTCAGCGACGGCGGTTGGCCGTGGGGCATGGACGGCGACGGCAGCATCGCGTTGGAGTTCGAGCCGCCGCCGAACTCGCGCCAGCCCGAGCGCGAAATTCCGCCGGGGGCGCGGGGCGACGACCTCGGCTACGGGTTCGCCACCAAAATCGTCGATTGGGACGGCGACGGCGCGAACGAGGCAGTTATCTACGACCGCCGTTACCTGTGGGTGTATCGCACGGCGGAGCCGATCCGCTGAAGTACAATTCGCCGTCAGATTTCCGGCACCTGGTGTCGTCGGGCTGCTGGGTGTATTCCATCGGTCACAGGAGGAACTCGCATGCCCCGTCTCGCTTTTCGCCTGTCCCTGCTGGTCTTTTTGTGTGACGCCATGATCGCCGAGGCAGCCTCGGCTCCGGTCGTCCTGGTCGAGGACGGCCAGGCCCGCGCGGCGATCGTCGTGCCCCGCCAGGCCACACCCGCGGTCCAGAAGGCGGCCGAGGAGTTGGCGTCGTACCTGAAGAAAATCTCCGGGGCTGAATTGCCGATTGTCTCCGAGCCCGAAGTCCCGCCCACTGCGCGGATCGACGTCGGTCCCACCGAACACGCGCGCAAGCACTTGCCCGAGTTCTCACCGGCCGACGAGGAACGAGTCGTCGTGCGCAGCGTACCCTGTGGCGTGATCGTTTGCGGCGGCGGCGATCGGGGGACGCGGTATGCCGTCTACCGGTTCCTCGAATCGCTGGGTTGCCGCTGGCTGGCGCCCGAGCCCGAAAACGAGCTGGTGCCCCGCGTCCGCACGATCGACGCGGGCCGGCTCGAAGTCGATGCGCGTCCGGCCTTCGCCTGGCGCCTGTTCGCCGCGCGCAGCAAGCCCGAGGCCGAGCAGTGGGGCCTGAAGATGGGCTTCAACGGCCTGTTTGCCCCCGAAACGGCCTCGACCAACGGCGGCTGCTTCTACTGGCCTCGCGAGGTCCAGGGCGTGCACGCCTTCGTGCAAATCATGCCGCCTGAAAAGTACTTCGAGGCCCATCCCGAGTGGTACCCGTTGCTGAACGGAAAACGCGTGGCCAGCCAGACGACTACCGGCCAGCTGTGCGTGACCGCGCCGGGACTGGCCGACGCGTTCTCCGCCAACGTGATCCGCCTGTTCGACGCCGACCCCGCCGCGCGCCTCGTCTCGATCAGCCCCAACGACGGCTACGGCTGGTGCGAATGCCCGGATTGCACGGAACTCGACCGCAAGCTCTGCGGAGCGAGGACCACGAAGCAAGGCCTGGCGAGCGAAAAACCGTTCCAGGGCGACCGGCTGTTCTGGTTTGCCAACCAGGTGGCCGAGCGCGTGGGGCGGAAGCACCCCGACCGCAAGCTGCTCGTGCTGGCCTACGTGAACTACGCCGAGCCGCCCGACACGATCCGCCCCGCGCCGGGCGTCGTGCCCTTCGTGTGCCACTACGCCCCGGCCGACTACAGCCGCCCCGTCGCCGATCCGACCTCCGAGGCCAACCGCCAGTTCAACGACCTCGTGCAGCGTTGGATCGCGGTCAGCCCCGAAGTGATGATCTACAGCTACGTCAGCAAGTCCATGTGGTGGCGTCTGCCGCGCCCCGTGCTGGAGCCGTTCGCCGCCGACGTGAAACACTATTACCACTTGGGGATCCGCCGCTACTACTGCCAGAGCACACTTTCCGATTGGCCCTTGGACGGGCCGCTCTACTACGTGATCGCGCGGCTGCTTTGGGACCCGGACGCCGATCCGCAGGCCGCGGCCCAGGAGTGGATCGACGGCATGTTCGGCCCGGCCGCCCGGCCGATGAGCGACTTCTACCAGGCCGTGGCCGACTCGGTGCGCGCCACCGGCCGGTCCTACAGCGACAACCCGCGCACCCAGGTCCCCGGCCTGTACGATCGGGCCGGCCTGGACCGCGCGATGGCTGCCCTGGAGCAGGCCGAAAAGCTTGACTGCCCTCAAAACGTCCGCGAGCGGATCGAAAAGGTGGCCGCCACGTTCCGCTACGGCTACTGGATGATCGAGGCCCTGGAGCACGAGGAACGCGTGCAGAACACGGGCGACCCGGCCGCCCTTTTGGCGGCCCAGGCCGCCGGACGCAAGGCTCTCGGCTTCTGCCAAGTCCCCGAAGCCGTGAAGCACGCCAGCCAATGGAGCATGTTCTCCGACCTCGGCGTGCCGGCCCAAGGCTTCGGCGAGCCCGAAACCAAGGGCGGGCGACGATGCTGGAACTCGGACGAGACCGGGCCGGGCGACAACCGCGCCGGCTGGGCCAGTTTTACCGTCACCGTGCCCGACCCGGCCAAGACCGTCGTGGTCGAAATGGAGGTCTGGGGCGAGTCGCAGCTCAGCGGCCTGGTGATCAACACGCGCGCGGGCGAGTGGAACAGCATCAGGCCCGAGCGACCGCTCTCCAAAAAACCCCAGTGGGACACCCTGATCTTCCGCATCCCGCCTGAGCTGATGAACCCCGAGCGTCGCGGCCAGCGACTGGGTTTCGGCGGCGCCGACAGCCAGGTGTGGGTCGCCGCGATCCGCGTGAAGAACGAACGCAACGAAACGCCGCTTTTGCCGAGGCGGTGAACCGCGTCACTCAGCTCGATCGCTCGCCCAGTCTTGCGGCTTGTCCGCGTCGAGCAGCGTCTGGCTGCGGTGGGAAAGCTTTCTCGCGCCGATCGCCAGGGCTCGCAGGACGCGGCCTTCGGGGCCCAGTTCCACGGCGGCGACTTGCCCGTCGGTTTCCAAACCGTCGCCGCGGAGAAGCCCGCTGGCGTTCGCCTTGCGCACCAGAACCAGGTGCGTGCGGTCGCCAACGCGAATCCGCAGGCCGTGGGCGCCGGTGGCGTCGATCGGGTCGATCGCGGCTTCGGATTCGGGCTGCTCGCCCAGTCGCTGGATTTGCATGGCGACCAGGAACTCTTGTTCTGCCGAGGGTTGTTGCGGCGCCGCGTACAGGTGCCATTCGGGGACGTACTGGTCCGGTGGGACCGGGCGCGTGCTGTAGCCGTCGACGGGCTCGACGGGAAACCCCGTGGTGACGTTCAGCTTCGCGTCGGCCGGGACGAGGAATCGGCCTCGCAACGCAGCTCTTGGGCAGGCAAGGTGGAACGTACGGTTGGCATCCTCCGTTTCGATCGGCGTCACCGCGTGCAGCATCCAGTCGTACCGCGCGGCTTTCTCCGCTGCTGCGACCAGGTCGTGGATCACAACCAAACCGGGCTTGATGAACAGTACGCGGCGGTCGAAGCGGGACAGCCGGTCTTCGTAGACTTCGGGATCAGAGGCGTCGCCGACCGTGTATCCGTAGCCGGACGAGTCGAAATAGTGGGCGATGCGGCCGTCGGCGCCCGGCTTGCACACGGCCTGGCCCGCGCCGTCGACCAGCAGCGTGTTGTGGGCCAGCGTGGTCATCGAGTAGGCCTTGAAGTGCGGGCTGCCGTACCAGTCGTAGTAGCCGCCGTCGATCGCCAGCTTCTCGCCGTAGGCATGGATCACAAAACTGTTCTGGTCCGGGTGCTGATGCCCGGCGAAGTAGCGGCCGCTGTGCAAGGCCACGGTCGCTCCCTGGGCACCATCGACCAGCGACGTGTTGAAGATCACCCAGCCGATGTGCTGGTAGTGAATCGAGGGCGTCAAGTCGGTAGGCGGTTTGGGCACCAGGCCGTCGACCGGCTCTCGATCGCCCGCATACCACAACGCGTACGGGTCGCCGGTCCGCAACGCCAACTCGCGGACCCAACGGGTCTGGGCGGGACCGCGCACCGCATGGTTCGGCTTGCCCGTGTCGGCGAACGATACGGCCCAGGCTCCGGGCGGGGCAGAGTACATCGGGAAGCGGGCGGTCTGCCGCAGCCAGGGGTGCTGGTACAAGTCGATATTGCAAACGGCCTGCATCAAGTCGGCATAGCCGATGATGAAGCCCAGCCCGTAGCCCCAGTACGAGATGCCCTCGTTGTTCTCGCCCTGCTGGCCCAGGCAGCACAGGAACCGGCCCAAGTACAGTTGGCGGACGAACTCGGCCCATGCGGCGGCCTCCTCATGCTCGCCCAACAGCACGATACCCGCCTCGGCCAGTCCGAACGCCTGGAGCCAGGCATGGTTGTTCGCTTCGCCGCCGCGGAAGGGGTTCAGCCGGCCGTGGAACTGCCCGGCGCGTCGCACGATCACCTCCCGCAGCTGTTGCTCCTCCTCGACTGACATCGCGTCCCGGCAGGCGTCGTAGCACCAGTTCAGGCCGCGGAGCAGGTGATGCGCGCCGATGTCGCCGCGTTGCATGGCGCTGCCGCCCTCTGGGTCCCACCGGCAGGCCTCCAGCGCCATTTCCTTCGCCCACCGGATCACCTGCGGGTCGCCCGTCAGCATCGCATAGCTGCCGATCTGCTCCAGTCGGCGGCCGGTGCCGCCCGTAATGCCGCCGGCCACTTTGCCGTACCAGTCGATCCAGGTGGGCCAGCGAGGATCGCCGGGCACGTGCGGGCCGGGGTGTTCGGGCACGCCTTGCTTGTACAGTTTTTCCGCGTTCTTGACCAGTTGCTTCTGGCGCGCATCGGTCAGGTTCGGCTCGGCCAATCGCGCCACGGGCAGCAGGCGCGGCCGGGGGCGGCCGGCCAGCGAATCGAGCGGCATGGCGGGCGTCGTGAACCGGTGGGCGTCCGGCAGGACCTCGATGCGTTCGATATCGGTCCAGCCTTCGAACAACTCGCTGCTGGTCCACACGCGCCAGTACCAACAGCCCGGCTCCAGCGACTCGGCAGGCGTGAAGAAGTTCCACTTCGCGTCCACGGTCACCGTCGTAGCATTCGCAAAGCCGGGATCCGTCGAATACTGCAGTCGCTGGGGACCAACCGCATCGGGCGGCGGCCAATGAAACAGGGGCGGGTTGGCCGTCGACGGGCGAATCCGGTCGGTCAAGCGGGACTGCCGCTGCGAAACCGCGATCTGGATGTTGTCCAGGTACACCGTCATGCGGGCTTTCGTCTCGCCTTTGACCGGCGTCCGGTCCTTCACGCGGCCGTACAGCTGGATTCCCGAAAAGACCAATCCGGGCCGCACCGTATGGCCTTGCCAAGGTCGCAGACTTCCCAACGGCACCTCGGCGTGCCGCCACTGGCCGGAGAAATCATCGCTGTGCCAGAACCACTGCTGGCCTTCGACGTAGAAAATCATGCCCAGGTACGCTCCTTCGAACTCCGGCTCGATCTCCGTCCGATAGTCGAACGACAGCGTCAGGTTCTTGACCAGCTTGACCGGCCCCTTCAGCCGCACACCGCACTGGGTCGCCGCCGCGGGGTTGTGAATCCGCAGGCAATGCTCTTGCGTACCGGGTTCGCGCGGTACCACGGCTGCCTCGAGCGCTCCGCAGTCCAGTTGCTGGTATTGCGCCAGTTCCGCGCCCTGTTCGAAGTCGATCCGCAGCGTTTCCGCCGCGCTCGTCGGACAACCAACCAGCCAGCAAACCAGCAGGGTCATCAGAGTGACGGTGGCGTTTGCGTTTGGCATGATGTCCCTCCTTGTTTGAGGACAAAAAAAGGGGCGGCGTCGAGCATTATACCGCACGCGGTTGCCACTGACACAAGGCTATTCTGAACGCCGTCAGTCACCGGGACTACCGGCATCCCGGTTCGGTTTTCGTTCGCCAGTTCCCGCGGCGCATCGAAATCGTCAGCCCAGGTGGGTTCCCGGCCGGCGTCACCCCGGAGAATATCCTGTATCGGCAGAATGCCCGCAATCGGCTCATCGCCGACAATCTGGCACGCTGCGGCTTGGTGGAACGTGCCGGCCAGGGCGCAAATCGGATGTTCGCGGAAAGCGTGCGCCAGGGCAAACGCCTGCCCGACTTCACGCACACCGACCAGTTCCAGGTGTCGCTCACCCTGCACGGCCAGATCCAGGACCCGGACTTCCTGCGGTTCCTGGAGAAGGTGGGCTTCGACCGGGTCGAGACGTTTGCCGTCGAGGATCTGCTCGTGTTAGATCGTGTCCACCGCGAGCAGCGAGTCCCGGATGAACTGCGCGAACGTCTCCGGCCGCTGATTGCCGAAGGTATCATCGAGCGGGTGGGCCGCGGCCGTGGCGTGCGCTACATGCTGTCGCGGAAGTTCTACGAGATGCGGGGCCAGTCGGGTGAACACACGCGCCGGTTCGGCCTGGACCGCGACCAGAACAAGAGCCTTCTGCTGAATCACATTCGGCGCTGTGGTGGCGATGGCGCGCCCCTTGGCGAGCTGACCCAGGTGCTGCCGGCCCTCTCCGTCGATCAGATTCGGCACTTGTTGAAGGAGCTGCGTCAGGAGCAGCAGATCACGCTTCAGGGGAAAGGACCGGCCAGCCGCTGGTATCCACGAAACGCCCCCGCGTCACCCCCGACGGCATGAGCACGAGCTTTGCCGCCCCAATTCCATCGCCGCATTCCGCCGCATTTGCGCGAGCCACTCCAGGTGTTGCCTGGGCGTAAACCTTTGCCGGGACCGGCGATGCGCGAACGGTATAGACGCCACCATTGCCGCATTTTGTTCAAATACCTACTGTTTGTCGTCGGAAACGCCGCCACCGCCGCTGTCTTGGGACTCCAGAGGCACCCCACCATGCAATGCGCTGTGCGTGAAATCGTTGGCGATTACGACCCGGTACGAAAGCACCGTCATGCTTCTTCCCGGCCGAAATCCAGTTCGCGTTGAACCAGCCGGGGTGGAAAGTTGTGGAACGTCCGGCCCTTACACGCCCGCCAGAACGCGCCCGGCTCCATGTTCAGGATGCGGCGGATCGCGTCCGCTTCTTCCCTGGTAAGCAGATCGAGGAACAGCGTTTTCGTCCGTCGCTTCGCGGTTTCCACGAGCGGCCGCAGCCGTTTCCCCAGCAGTTCTTTCAGGCGGCGGCGCTGCTCAAACCGGCGGTTGTACAGTGTCCTTTCCGCAAGCGTGCATGAAGATTTTTTGGGGGGCGGGTATCGTTGG
>ERZ795059.3437-NODE-3437-length-15398-cov-5.378348_pt1 | contig 15398 bp, 12 predicted proteins | sample MGYA00375143_ERZ795059 | MGnify/ENA primary metagenome ERZ795059 (study PRJEB30188, sample SAMN05720168) | activated sludge metagenome | isolation source: Anaerobic digester | place: USA | collected 2015-01-07 ... | reverse complement strand
AACCTTGGAGAGCTACCGGAGCCGAAGTTCACCCACGAATTCTGCTGACGAAGCTTCAAAAACTGCCTCATGCTATCCACCCGCTTTTGGGCCTCATCCGGATTGACGGTGACGAGCGTCATCAGCGGCCAAACGCTGGACCGCATGTATCGATCCCAAGCGGCCAAGTCGTTCGGATTCTGCCGGAGCTGTTGCTCGACGGATGGGGACGCTGGCGTCTTGGCTTGCGGCCGATCGGCAGCCAGACCCACGGTCGACAATAAAATCGCCGGGACGGTGAACGAGCGGAGGAGGCTCATGGTCGATCGACTCCACACAGAAACATGAAGAACTGGCCAGTGATCGAGGAAACCGTAGTTCGCGAGGGAAGCCCGCGTGCCAGACCCCACTATTTCACCACGACCCGACACCGATTGCCAGTGTCCCAGCGAAAAAAATCCTGCCAAGCGGTTGAGGAGTTTCTCGAACGATGCTAACTCGTCAGACGGCTGTGGCGGCAACCGTAGAGCGCATAGCAAACAATGCCCGCCACGAGCCACACGGCGAACCGAAGCCAGGCCAGATAAGGCAATCCGGCAAGCAACCACAGGCAGGCCGCGACGCCCAGCAGCGGGATCAACGGCACCCACGGCGTGCGAAAGGGACGCACGCGGTGCGGGTCGCGGCGGCGCAGCACGAGGATGCCCAGGCAGACGATCAGAAAGGCCGACAGCGTGCCGATGTTGCACAGGTCGGCCATCTCCTCCAGGCTGGCCAACGCCGCCCCTACCGCCACAAAGATCCCCGTGATCAGCGTGGCGAAGTAGGGGGTGCGAAACCGCGGATGCACGCGTGAAAACACCGGCGGCAACAGCCCGTCGCGGGACATCGACATCAAAATCCGCGGCTGCCCCAATTGAAACACCAACAGCACGGCGGTATGGGCCACCACCGAGCCGAAGGCCACAATCCCCGCCGCCCAGTCCAGACCGGACACGCGCATGGCCACCGAGAGAGGCTCGGCCGTGTTCAACTGCGTCCACGGCACCATGCCTGTCAGCACGGCGGCCACTACGACATAAATCAGGGTGCATACGGCCAGCGAACTGAGGATGCCGATCGGCAAGTCGCGACTGGGATGGCGGCACTCCTCGGCGGTCGTCGAAACGGCGTCGAACCCGATAAACGCGAAGAACACGACGGCCGCGCCGGCCTGGATCCCCCGCCAACCGTTGGGCGCAAACGGCTCCCAATTCTCCGGCCGCACATAAAACAGACCGCAGACGACAAACAAACCCAGTACCGCCAGCTTGATGGATACCATCACGGCGTTGAACCAGGCGCTCTCACGAATGCCGACCAGCAGCACGCCGGTCAGCAGCGTCACGATCGCCACCGCCGGCAGGTTGAAGACGATGGGAACGCCGAACACGCGCGGCGCCTGATCCAGGATTTCCGGCGTGTTCAGCGCCGTCCGCAAGTCGCTGGCCAACCAACGCGGGAACTCGATTCCGCAGCCTCGCAGCAGTTCGCAGAAATAGCCGGACCAGGACACCGCCACGGCGATGTTGCCCACGGCGTACTCGAGGATCAAGTCCCAGCCGATGACCCAGGCGATCAATTCGCCCAGGCTGGCATAGGCATAGGTGTAGGCGCTGCCGGAAATCGGCACCAGCGCGGCCAGTTCTGCGTAGCACAACGCGGTCAGCGTACACGCCAGTCCGGTCAGCAGGAACGACACCACCAACGCCGGCCCCGCGCCGGGCCGCAGCGCGTCGCCCGCCGCCGCAGTGCCGACCAAGGCGAAGATTCCCGCGCCGACGATCGCGCCCACGCCCAGCAGGGTCAAATCCACGGGGCCCAACGTCCGCTTCAATTCGCCGCCCCGCCGCTCGTCGGCCAGGATCGAGTCGATCGTTTTGGCCCGAAACAAAAATCGCATCCGCAGCTTCCTTTCAACCACACAGCTCGGCGCGGGTCCCCCGACCCCGCCGAAACCGCCGACCGAAGCTCGAAGCTCGGCGCGGGTCTCCCGACCCCGCCGAAACCGCCGACCGAAGGTCTCCCCAGAGATCGTCTCAGGGCCTCGTCGTTCGGCCAACGGCTGCTTTCGAGAAGCTCGGCTCTTTCCAAAAGCCGAGCTTCTAATCCACCTGTTTAACCCTCAGCACGTCCATCCATTGCCCCACATGTTCGACCGTCATCTGGCCCAGCGAGTTGGGACGGTCGGCGGCGCACACCAGGCCCGCCAGCAGTTGCTGGTCCCCCGCCTCAAATCGTCCCGCCACGGCACACCACGGGGTGCCCTTGCCGCGGTCGCCCGGCAACCGCGCGTTGTTGAAAAACGAATTCACAAACCCCTGAGTGCTCAGTTGGCAGGGCCACAGGCGAATCAGCGGGCGATGTGTGGCGACGATGATCGTGAAATCCAGCAGCAGGTCGTCCAGTACGGCTGGCAAGTCGCGTTCGGCGGGCAGCGGGTTGTTGCGTCCCGCCGGCGCCAGTACGAGCACCGCCAGTCGCACGGGCGTCCCGTAGAACTCCAGACGCGGCCCGTCGCTCGGCGGTCCGCGATCCGGAAGTGCCGCGACGTCGATCCGCAAGTCGGGCAACGCCAACTCCGGCTGCCGAGCACGCCGGCGAAGCAACAGAAACAAAATCACGACCAGCCACAGGACGACAACTGCCGCCAACATCCCGCCCCAGAACAGTGCGGCGTCAGGCAGTCGCTGCAGGTTCTGCAACAGATCATTCATGCCGCAGTTCCTTCAGCACTCTGCGAGGTTGGCAAAACGTAACGATCGGAGAGACAAACATGGAATAAGCTGACAGAAAGATGGGGGTGACAGAAAGATGAAAGTCGGACACACACGTACCAGTCTGAGGAAGGCAGAAGACATGTCAAGATGGACCCCCAGAAACCTGTCTTGGGAAACTCGACGTTCACAAGTTCGCGCGGGCATGCCTCGCCTGTCAGAAATAGAACTTCCGTGTTCCACAAATCGCCGGGGGCTTGCGACAAGCCACGTTTTGGTGGTATTATTTCGCCATGAACACGGAGCAAGCGATGGAAGCCTTCCTGGCCGGATCAGCGTACGTGGTGGTCGGGGCATCGCAGAATCGCGACAAGTACGGGAACAAGGTGCTGCGGGCCTACCTGCAGAACCAGCGCACCGTCTTTCCCGTTCACCCCAGCCTCGATGAAATCGAGGGTCTGGCGGCGTATCGAAATCTCGCCAGCTTGCCCCAGTCCGTACACGGCGTATCGATCATCACGCCGCCGCGGGTGACGGAACGCGTCGTCGAGGAAGCCGCTCAATCGGGCATCCAGCATATCTGGATGCAGCCTGGGGCAGAGAGCGACCGGGCCGTAGAACTCGCTCAGCAGGCTGGCCTGAACGTCATCTGGGGAGGACCTTGCATCCTGGTCGCTTTGCGTTTTCGCGAAACCCTGTAGCCGGTGTGGCACGGTTCGCGGACGCCCACATGGTCGCGTTACGCCTGGGGGAACTTCAACGCGGGGCCGCGACGAATCGTCCTGCGGACTGCGTCATTGGCCTTGCACAACGGACGCAATTTGCGGACATTGTTAGGGGACGGCTCGAGTGTTGATTTGACCGGAGCGTAGAGAACGGAGGTGATACGATGCAAGCAACGGTGGATTTACCGCAAGCGTTCTCGGTGCGTGACGAGCATGAGATCTACCCCGTCCGACACTTGATGGGGAGACTGAACCCCGATCTGCGCGTCGTGCAGGTGGCCACCGGCATGCACGTCAACGGCGGTTGCACGGTGTTCTGGGGCTTGGTCTATGATCACGGGCAGGCCCTGGAGAAAGCCGACGTCGAGCAGGCGCTCCAAAGAGCCGGGTGCGATCTTGCCCACAGCGGCCCGGTTCAAATGCCGGCGAAGCACGTCCATCAGCCAGAGGGGACGCCTCGTCCGGCTTTCTTGAAAGGGCAGGGCAGCTGCGCCGGCCTATCGCTTAAGGACGCCTGAGCGGACTCTTCCACCGTCCACGTCCAACGCGACGTTGTTTTGCGCGCATCTCCGTGGGTTGGGACTCCGTCCCGACCTACTCGCTGCGGCTGTGTCACGCTGGACGGTCAGGCTTCCTGCTGCCCAAAGTGAGACTGGAAAAACGCCTGGGCCTCGCTCTCCGTATCCAGAATCGTCAGAATCCTGTCCAACTTGGCGCCCGCCAACGTCTCGCGCACGATGGGGGACAAATCGCACAAGACGAGTTTCCCCTGCGCATCGTTCATGCGCCGGTTCAAGGCAATCAGGCCGGCAATGAACGAACTGCTCACCAGCTGAACGCCTGACAGATTCAGGATGACCCGCGGCGGGTTGCTCCGGGAAAGGAACGCTGCGCTGACGCGCTGGATGTCCTGATTCGTAGCCACCTTGCCGGTGATGACGTCAACGACCAACGCCCCCTCGCTCGTCCGCATGCTGAACCACAGCACGTGCGCGCACTTCGGGCAAGTTGCATCTCCAGGAAGCTGCAACGGCCCGATCGCCAGCGGGCTCCCGCAGATCGGGCATTCGGTGGGCCAAGGTTTGATAACTCGCATCACGGGCGTCGCCTGATGTCATCGGGCCGCTGTCGGCAATTCCGTACGCTTCCACATTTAAGCAAACCGGGATGGCTTTGTGAACGCTTCCCACCCTATCGACGGGTGCAATTCCGAAAGTCCATCCATGTTAAGAGCCGGTCCACCTGACAGCAGAGCCCCCTAATAGACTACTGGAATCCGCAGACCTGCCGACCAGCGAACCGATAAGACGCATCCGTCATAACGCTTTTTCTTCAGAAAATGCCTTTGGGAACGCGCCTGAACTCAAGTCACCGCACCTTCCATTCCAGCACGCCGCCGGAGAATCTCGGCTGCAGTTGAAGCTCAATCCGCAAGCCGCTAGCCATCACCGGCTCGAAAGTCACACCGTTGTAGCCGTCTTTGGCCACGCCCAAGCTGTCCTGCGTCTTAACCGGTTTCCAGGATTCGCCGTCGCGGTACAGTAAACGCCACGATTCGGGCACCCGGCAGCCCCCGCGCCCCGTGTCATCGAACCAGTAGACTTCGACCGCCGTGACCTTCGTGGGCTTCTCGAAATCGTATTGGAGCCACTCGGCAGTGCCCTTGTGGTCCCACCACGTGAGCCGGGGAATCGAATGGTCGTTCGAGTTGGCCGGCTCCGCCTGATCGTTCACGGCGGTGACGGAATCCGGCGGCCAGCAGTACGACGACGTAGCACGGCTGCTGGAAGCCAGCGTCGGCGGCGGAGGGACTTGAGCCAGTTCGATCGTCCGCGGCAGCCAGACCGCCATCTCGTTCGCGCCGCGATGACACCAGGCGTAGTAGGGAATCATCGTGATCGGGGCCGGCTTGGTCTGCACCGCGCCGTCCTCGCCGCGGTAACCCGCCAACGCTTCGACGCGCAGCACCGTCACGCCGCCGAGCACGTCGGCGCGATGTTCGGGAATCAGCTGTGCCGCGTCCGGCAGCACCAGGTTCAGAACGCGGCCGTCGTGATCGGCGCCTTCGGCGCAGTACACGACCGGCCCCCGCTCGATGGCCACTCGGCCGCGACCGTCCGCCACGTTTTCATGCGCCAAGACGCGCCGGACGGGCATCGGCAGATCCAGTTCCACAACGTCGCCCGACTGCCACTGGCGGCGGATCGTGGCGTAGCCGTCCTGCAGACTCAACTCCACTGGCTGGCCGTTGACAGCCAATGTCACTGGATCCGCCGGCCCACGGGCGTACCGATACAAATCGCTGGGCACCGGCCGGCCTTGCGCCCAGCCTGGAATCCGCAGCTTCAGGGCAAATGCCCCGGCGGCATCCGACTGGACGACGATCCGCACCTTGCCGTCCCACGGGTAGCGCGTCTGCTGCTCCAGCCGCAGCTTGCCCGCCTGCCGCTGGATGATCCCGCTGCCCGCCACGTACAAGTTCACAAATACCTCGTCGCCACGCTGGGCGTAGACGTAGCCGGCGATGGACGGGATGAACCGCACGACGTTCACCGGGCAGCACGAACAGCCGAACCAGGGACTGCGCACCAGGTCGCCGTGGTTGAAGCGGAAGCGGCCGTCGCAGGCCAAGGGGTTGGGATAGAAGAACTGGTCGCCGGACAGCGAGATGCCCGACAGGAAGCCGTTGTAGATAATCCGCTCCAGGACGTCGATGTACTTCGCGTCGCCGTGCAGCAGGAACATGCGGTGGTTCCAAAGCGCGTTGGCGATCGCCGCGCAGGTCTCGTTGTAGGCTTTCAGGTTGGGCAAGTCGTAGGGCTCGCTGTAGCCTTCGCCGTGATCGAAGACGCCCACGCTGCCGGTCAGGTACATTTGCCGCGAAACCATATCTACCCATAGGCGGTCGATGGCCCGGATGTACACTTGGTCGCCGGTCAGGGCGGCGACGTCAGCCACGCCGCTGTACAAGTACCCCGCCCGGACAGCGTGCCCGGTCACCTCGGTCTGCTCGACCAACGGCTTGTGGTCCTGGCAATACTCGCCGAACAGTTTTCGTTTGTCCGAACGGCCGCGCATGTCGATGAAGAACTTGGCCAACCGCAAGTACTTTTCCTCCCCGGTCGCCCGGTACAGTTTGACCAAACCGATTTCGATCTCCTGGTGGCCCGGCACGTCGATCAACTGCCCCGGTTCCGGTCCGAACGTTTTGACCAGCAGGTCGGCGTTCTTGATGGCGACGTCCAGCAGCGTTCGCTTGCCGGTGGCCAGAAAATGGGCGACGGCCGCTTCGTACATGTGGCCGACGTTGTACAACTCGTGGCTGGCTCTCAGATTCGTCCACCGCTCGGGGCCGGTCATGCCGTTGGTGAAACCCAAGGTTCGAGCTGTGTACAGGTAGCCGTCGTCCTCCTGGGCCGCCGCGATCTTGGCGATCAAATCATCCAGATACTTGTCCAATTCCGCATCGGGGTGCATGGCCAGCGAGTAACTCGCCCCCTCCACCACCTTGACCACGTCCGAATCGTTGAAGGGAATGCCCTCGAACTTGCCCTGCTCCAGACCGCCGGCGCGAGCAAAGTTGCTGATGCGCCCGGTCTCCTCGCACTTCTGAAAATCGTACCGCACGGTGACTGTGCGATTCGTCTCCAGTCGCGGCAGCCAGAACCCGTCGCCAATCCGAACGTCGGTGAAGGGCACGGGCGTGAACGGATAATCCTTGGTTTCGGCTGCCAGCGGACTGGCCGCGGCCAGGAATGACACAAGAGCAGACAACGGACAAAGACGCATGGCAAGTCTCCTGCAGCGCGTGTTTCCAGAATCGTCACCTGACGGAGTCGTCTTCGCGTCAGATTGTAACGGCAGCGTGGCCCCTGAACAACGAGCGCGCATTGGTCCGCCGCGTTAGCGTTTCTTTCCGGACTGGACGGCGCCTTCGGCGAGGTACAGCATACAACCGCAACTCTTGCAGAAGATGGGTTTGGAGAGGAACAGCTGGTTCATAATCTGAGGGGTGAGCATGGTGTTGCAGTTGCCGCAGGATTCGCCTTCGACTTGCGCCAAGCTGGCCTCGCCGCGGGCCTTGACAATCCGCTCGTACTCCGTGCGGAAGTCCGGCGGCAAAGCGGCTTCGGCGTGCTTCAGCTGGCTCTTGATGCGGGCCAGGTCGTCGTGCAGGGAAGTCTGCTCGTTAGCGACACGAGCCTCGGCCTTCTCAAGCTCCTCGCGCGCGCGGGCCAGCTTCACTTCGGCGTCATGAACATGTTTCTGGATTTCATCCAGTTTTTCGAGCCGGTCGAGGATCTCGTCCTCGAGCACCGCGTTGGCCGCCTTGTCGGCCGCGATCTGATCCTTCAGCGCTCTGAATTCGGCGTTGCTCTGAGCCTCGTTCAGCTTCCGTTGCCAGTCGGCGACCTTGGCTTCGCGCTCGCGGAGGCTCAGCTGCTTCTCGTCGGCTTCCATGCGTGTGCGTTTGGCGGCTTCCTTGGCCGCCGCGAGTTCATTTTGCGTATGCTCGACGGCCTGATGCCCGATGCGAACCTGCATCGGGCCCTTCTGCAAACGATCCTTCAGATCGGTCAATTGGTGGTGAATCCGGTGCAGATCGCGCAGCACCTCAGCGGATACGTTCATGGGATGATACTCCTATGGCAACAAAAAAGCCGCTGATCTTTGGATCAGCGGCTAGAGGATGTTGGGCGTTGGCCGAGCGGTTATGCGACGCCGCGCAGGAAGCCCGCCAACTGTTGGCTGCGGACCGGGTGCTGCAGCTTGCGGACCGCTTTGGCCTCAATCTGCCGCACCCGTTCGCGGGTGACTTTGAAGATCCGGCCGACTTCCTCCAGCGTGTACGTGTAGCCGTCCCCCAGACCGTAGCGCAAACGGATGATCTCTCGCTCGCGGTACGTGAGCGTCTTGAGCAGGGCTTCGATCTTCTGCCGCAACAAGCCGTTGTTGGCGTTGCGGACGGGGTTGTCGGACTGAACATCTTCGATCAATTCGCCGAAACTGCAATCTTCGCCGTCACCCACCGGACGGTCCAGGCTGACGGGGTGCCGGCCGATGTCCAGGACGCGTTTCACCTCTTCCACGTCCAGGCCCGCCCGGATGGCAACCTCTTCTGTTGTCGGCTCTCGGTGCAATTCTTGCAAGAGCCTCTTCTCGATATTTCTCAATTTTGACAGCACGTCGATCATGTGCACCGGGATGCGGATCGTGCGGGCCTGGTCGGCGATGGCCCGCGTAATCGCCTGGCGAATCCACCAGGTTGCGTAGGTGGAAAACTTGAACCCGCGGCGGTACTCGAACTTGTCCACCGCTCGCATCAGGCCCGTGTTGCCCTCCTGGATCAGGTCCAGGAAGCTCAGGCCGCGGTTCCGGTATTTTTTGGCGATCGAAACGACCAGCCGCAAGTTGCCACTGGACAGCTGGCGTTTGACTTCTTCGTATTCCGTGAATTGCTGCCGGATGGTCTCCACCCGCCGCCTCATGCTGCGCGGGCTTTCTTGCGTCAACTGCATCAGATCGCGGAGTTCGTGACGCAGGTTGGCCCGTTCGTCCTTGTATCGCGAATCGCTGCCGATCTGGTGCAACCGCTGGCGGATGCCTTCCATCCGTTCGGCGAAGTCGGTCAGCTGATGGATCAGTGGTTGGACGCGACGGGTCCGCAAACTCAGTTCCTCGACCAACTGCAGGCACTTGTGGCGGCGGCGGAGAAATGACTCGCGGATTTGGTCGCGGACATCGAACGGCGTCGACTTGCGGATCAGCACGGCGAAATCCTGCTGATTCTGCTCCAGCAAGTGCTCCAAGGTCCGCAGGTTGTGCGGCATCCGCGCCTGGATCTGCTCTTTGGTAAGCCGCTCGGTCAGCGAGACCTTGATCGTGCGATCGAACGGCAACTCGCCCTTGTAGACCTTCTTCAGCGTGTCGAAGGTCTTGCGCATGGCAAAGTCGCAGGCCAGCACGCTGCGGCGAAATTGCCGGCGGGTGCGTTCGATCCGTGTGGCCAACGCCACTTCCTCCTCGCGCGACAGCAGCGGAATCTCGGCCATCTGGCTGAGGTACATCCGGATCGGATCGTCGGTCAGCTTGGGCAGGGCCTCGGTGGGAATGGGAACGGGCAGCGGTTCGGCGACCGCCTCGGCCGGCTCCGCGGGCAACGGCAGCCCTTCCGCGGGTCCCGCTGAGGCCGCCAACGGCGCCGGCTCCTCCTGAAATTCGACGCCCTTCTGAGGCGGCTCCTCGACCAATTCGACACGGTTGGCCTTCAATGCCAACAGCAGCTCCTCAAACTGATCGATTTCGAAATCATCCTCTGGGAGGAACTTGTTGACCTCGTCAAAGGTCAAATAGCCCTGGGTCTTGCCCTTGTTGATAAGTTCTTGCAGATCAAGGTTCAATGGTTCCACGATTCCCCTCCTGCGCTTGCTTGCGCTTGTACGGACACCTCTGCGGGTGAAGTACCTACCCTTCCTTGGGCGCGGAAATACCGTGCCGGCCTCGTTCCTGGGCAATCAGGCTTTGCAGAACGGCGAGTTCCTCCTGATCGTCCAATCGCTTTTCCTCCAGAGCAGCCAGCTGTTGCCGGCGGTCCCTGGTCATCGTGGTGTAGCGGAAGTCGCTGATCAGCCCCTGCAATCTGTCGCGCGCTTGGGTCTGCGCGGCTGCTGCTTTCGCGTGGGCTCGCTCGTCCACCTCCACCCAGATATTCTTCAGACCCGGGTCGTCCAGCGCCGTCAGCACGTTGCCGAAATCCGGCGTGCCGCCCGAGTCGTAAATCCCATGGATTGTACGATAAATGATCCTAACGCACTCTGATTTTAGCTGCCCAACCTCGATTTCGCGAATCGCCAACTCTGCCAAATCGTGGTGAACAGCCAGAATTTCCAGAAGTTCGATTTCTCGGGAGTCCAAATCTCGCAGTTTGGGTACGACCACAGGCTTGGCGGCTGCCGGCTGACGGTCGGCTGCGGCAGCCGGCACGAACCGCTCTCGCCGGCGCCGCAAATCGTTGACTCGAGACCGCAATTCGTGCTCCGGCAAGCCGAATTGCCGAGCCAGTCGCGACAGGAATTGCTGTTCCCGCAGACGCACGTCAGCCGAACTGCCGGCCGCCTGCGCGGGGGCCTTGGCAATCGCGGCTAAAATGTCTTCCAGCGCCTGGTTGGCTTGGTGCGTGTCCCGTAACAGATCGATGCCCTGGGTCGCCACGCGGGTCTTGTGCTCCAAGGCATCGACGGACGTGCCCAGCAACTCCCGAAAAGGTTCCGCGCCGCGTTCCAGCAAGAACTCACAAGGATCGAACTGTTCCGGCAGCGTGAGAATCCGCAAGTCGACCTGGGAGGCGACAAACAACTCCAGAATCTCGTTGGTCCGCCGCTGGCCCGCTTCGTCGCCGTCCAGCACCAGGATCACGCGATCGGCAAACCGCCGCAGCAGTTGGATGTGCCTTGGTCCCAAAGCGGTGCCCAAGACGGCCACCACGTGATCGATGCCCACCTGATGGGCCATCATCACGTCCGTGTAGCCCTCGACGACCACGATTTCCTTCTCGCCCTGCCGCATTTTGGCGATCCGCTCGCGGGCGAGATCCAGGGCGTATAAATTGTCGCTCTTGGAAAACAGCCTGGTTTCCGGCGAGTTGATGTACTTGGCCGGGTTGTCGCCGCTGGCGCCCGGCAGGATGCGTCCGCCGAAGGCAATCGTGCGGCCTTGCACGTCGCGAATCGGGAACATCAAGCGGCCGCGGAAGCGGTCGTAATAGCGGCCGCTGTTGGTACTCTTGGCACACAGGCCGACGGCTTCCAGGATTTGAGCGGTGAAGCCTTTCGTGCGAGCCCGATCCAGCAGCCACTGCCAGCCTTCGGGAGAAAACCCCAAGCCAAACCGCTTGACACTCTCGGCGGTCAGGCCGCGTTCTTCGATGTAGCGGCGGGCGGACTCGGCTTCCGGTGCCAGCAGCAAGCATTGATGGAATTGCTGCGCCGCCCACTGCATCGCCTGATACAACGTTTTCTTGTCCTGCGGGCTGCCCGGTGGTACGTCGGGACGTGCCGTGGGCCGCAACGGAATGCCCGCGCGATCGGCTAGAATCTCCAATGCCTCGCGAAATCCAACCCGCTCGTGCTGCATCACGAAGTTGAACACGTCGCCGCCGATGTCACAAACCCAGCATTTCCAGGATTGGCGCTCGGGATTGACCTGCAAGCTGGGGCGGGAATCGTCGTGCCAGGGGCAGAGGCCCACGTAGATGCGGCCCTGTCGGCGCAGGGGCAAATAACCTCCGACCAACTCGACAATATCTGTCGCTTGGCGGATTCGCTCCTTGATGTCCTGGTCAAGCGGGGATGCGAAGGACACCGGACAGTCCTATGGCGTTGGGCCTGCGGGAAGGAGATGGGGCCGCGGCCAGAGTGTCACTTCCCTGGTTCTTGTTCGCGTGCCGCCGGCTTCTGGGTCAATTGGCGGTGCCGTGCCCTCCTTAGCACGGCGGCGAATTATACCGGCGGCGCCCCAACGGGTCAACATCGGGTTTTTGCCCCACGAGTTCACATTTGCTTCCATTGTCCATGTACGGTTTGAAGTCAGGCCGGATCATGCCAGCCAATGAGCGAGGGGGACCGCGGGTCGTGACGCCGGTAGTTTTCAGCGGCTCGCTCGAAACTGCCCGTCGCGTAGCAGTATTGGCAGCCGAACAGGCAACTGTCGTACATCCCGATGTCCCGGCTGAGGACACAGCCGCAGGCTGGCCGCTGGCTCGGGTCCTTTGCCGCTGAGACATCCTTGCCAAATGCTTGCTTGATCAGCTCGTGGTCGATACACCTTCCCGGCCGGATGTCATGGACCGTGAGGTCCATTTCCTCGGCGCAACTCACGATTTCCATCTGGTTTGCTGCAGCGATCGCCGCCAAATGCCGCATCAGGTCCGCCAAGGCTTTCGGCGCACAGTCGATCAAGCCGGCACCGCAATCACGCAGGGCATTCATGCGACGTTCCGTTTTGCGATAGCGATCGACGATGCTCACCACCACGCGATTGGTGGAGCCGGCCAAATCGTGGGCAATCGCCGCGAACCTGTCCCGATGGTATTCCGCAGGCGATTTCTCGCTGAAGACGATCGGGTCATATCGCCAGATGACTCGCCTCGGACCAATAGATTCTGAAAGACCCCGGAACGTACGCACCGTGCTTTCCAGCGGCGGGACCTTGGGGTCCAGTTCCTGCGGGAGTCCGAGCACTGTGAACTGGAAGTAGTAGGGGATTCCCAGTCCGTCAATCTCGGGCAAGTACCGCATCAGCGGCCGAGGATTCCGCGTCCAGAACACGATCGCATCCACGTCGGATGGCAGCAGGGAAATACGGGCGACCTGCGTTCGGTTGAAGGGATTGGGCACCGTGCAGAATCCGGCCTGCAGGCGATGGATCATCCATTTCGCGTAGAATGCCGGAATGTCCGTCCGGCGACTGGCGCTGATGATCACGGCTTCTTCCTTCTCTCAATCCTGGTGGAACACCTCCTCCATGGCCGACCACCATTCGCCTTCCTTGCGGTCCCGTAGCGGTTTCTGGCAGGGATCGGTCAAGGTCCACCACCGCTTCACGTCAGGATTGGCGGCCATCTTGGCCATGTCCCCCGCGAAGTCCTGGCCCACGTATTCGAAGTAGCTGAACAGGTAGTAGTTCCCATCGTCCAACTTGCGCAGGTAGATCGAGTAGTTGCGGATGTTGGCTGCACGGAGCGCCTGGGCCACTTCCGGCCAGACGGCGGCGTGCAGTTGCTTGTACTCGGCCAGTTTCTCCGCGCTCAGGCCGATGACGCTGCCGTAGCGGGCCGGTGTCTGGGTGGGCGATTCCGCCGCAGCCAACTTCGCCGCGACGAGCAGCGTGGCGGAGAACATGACGCAACGAACGAAGAATCGACCGATTTGCATTGTACTTCTCCATCAAAGCGCGGACGCCAACAAAGTGTAACGAGGAATTGCTTTTACTACCGGAACACAATGTACAGCACGATGAACGTAGCGACGACGACGGCCGACAGGACGCGGTAGTTGCCCAGGCCGCGCCCGTGGGCTTCGCCACGCAACGGCTCCCGCCAATCCTCCCAGACCAGCAGCTTGGCCTCTTCCTTGAGCGGCGCGGGAAAAACGTGCGAAGCGATGACGACGATCACACCGCAGAGCGCGCACAGGTAGAACGAGGTGATCATCGAGGTCAGTTCCATCCCGGTCAGGCTCTGATGCCATGTCACGACGAAATTCCAGCCGGTGTGCTCCTTGAACAACTCCAGGAAGAAGATGGCCACGCCGATCAGATTGCCGACGACCAGCGCCAGGTAGGCGGCCGGTCCTGTGGCCCGCTTCCAGAAGACGCCCAACAAGAACACGGCGGTGATCGGCGGCGCGACGTAGCAAATCAAATCGGTCAGCGCCTGAAAGACCGTGTCTTTCTGTCCGAAGATCGGCGAGGAAACGATGGCCAGAATCGTACCGACCACGGTCGTGATCTTGCCGACCACGACCAACTGGTGATCGGTCGTCGCGGGCCGGTAGCGTTTGACAATGTCGTAGGCGAACAGCGTGGCCGTCGAGTTCAAGGCGGCCGAACAAGTCTGCATCGCGGCAGCCAGCATGGCCGCGGTCACCAACCCCTTCAGCCCCCAGGGCAGCATGTGCGCGATCATGAACGTGTAGGTGTCGGCCGGCACCTTGGGGGCCTGGCCGTTGAATACTGGAGCGCCTTGTTGCACCAAGGCCACGCAGATCACGCCCGGCAGCACGAAGAAAAACACCGGCAAGATCTTGAGGAACGAGCAGAACAGCGGGCCCAGACGAGCCTGCTTTTCGTCCCGGGCGGCCAGCACCCGCTGGACGATCGTCTGATCGCAGCACCAATACCAGATGCCGATGACGGGATAGCCCAGCAGAATGCCGTACCAAGGCTGCTTGCTGGGATCGCCCGCGCTGCGCAGGATCGAGAGGAAATTGGCCGTGGACCAGTTGCAGCAGATCTTGGGGTCCGCGGCTTCTGCCAACGGATGGGGACAAATGGCCAGCGTGTGCGTCAATTCCGACCAGCCGCCGACGTGGTAGTAGCCGACCGCCGTGATGCACACGGCGCCGATCAGCAAGAGGACCGTCTGGATGCTCTCGGTCCAAACCACGGCGAGCAGCCCGCCGATCATGGTGTAGATCCCCGTGAGTCCGGCCAGCACGATGATGAAGAACATCATCGGATCCAGGCCGAGGATGGTGGAACTCGGGTCGATGCCCAAGATGCCGCGGAGCACCAGCGCGGCCGTGTACAGCGCCACGCCGATGTGGATCACGACGGCCGAGAAGATCGAGACGACGGTCAGCCAGTCGCGGCAGTGGCGGTTGAAGCGACGTTCCAGGAAATCGGGCAGCGTGGGCACCCGCGAGCGCAGGTACAGCGGGGCGAAAAACAACGAGAGCAGGACCAGCGTGAAGCCGGCCATCCACTCGAAGTTGCCGTACACCATGCCGTACTTGTAAGCCGTCTCGGCAAAACTGACCAGGTGGACCGTCGAGATGTTGGCGGCGAACATCGCCAGTCCAATCACCGGCCAGCCCAACGTGTTGCCGGCCAGAAAGTAGTGGCTTCCTTCGCCGCCCCGTGCCCGGAACTGCCTGGCATAGCAGCCCAACCCCACGACGGCGACCAAATAGACCACCACGATCGAAAGGTCAAACCAGGAAAAGTCGGAAGAAATCAAGACAGCACCCTCGTTTCGCACGCAAAACATGCCAGACCATTCAGCGTCTGCCCCCAAAATCGCTCAACTCTCAACGGGACTTGTGAGGCCCTCGCGAGCCGTCGAGTTGATTCCCGCAAAGTCTCCCCACGGATGGCATGGCGATACCACGGATAAGATCGGAAGAGCACACGTCTGAACTCCAGTCACACCATCCAATCT
>ERZ795059.3435-NODE-3435-length-15404-cov-6.501987_pt1 | contig 15404 bp, 18 predicted proteins | sample MGYA00375143_ERZ795059 | MGnify/ENA primary metagenome ERZ795059 (study PRJEB30188, sample SAMN05720168) | activated sludge metagenome | isolation source: Anaerobic digester | place: USA | collected 2015-01-07 ... | reverse complement strand
ATAAATGGTAGGTAGTATTTCCCTGTGTGGCGATCTTAACACCACTGAATACCAATGAACGAAATATCTTTAGTTGTTGCATCCGCTTTTCTTTAATCCATGAAGTACCAGAATTTGGGTTCCGTACCTAAATCTTCCTTTAACCTGAATACTTTTTTGTTGGCCAATACCCAACGAATTTCACTTTTCGGATCCAGCAGGTTTCCGAAGATGCGAGCGCCAGTAGGACACGCTTCTACGCAGGCAGGATTTTTTCCATTACGTGTGCGTTGAATACAAAACGTACACTTTTCCATCACTCCTTTTTTTCGTAACCGGTTACCAAGATAATGCTGTTCATTGTTTACCTCTTCCTTCGGTACTTCGGGTGTTGCCCAATTGAACCTCCTTCCATCGTAAGGACAGGCCGCCATACAATACCGACAGCCAATACACCAGTCATAATCAATAACGACAATTCCGTCTTTCTCTTTCCAGGTTGCTTTAACGGGACAAACATCAACGCATGGCGGATTCTCACAATGGAAACATTGTGTGCCGATGTAGAAGTGACCGACTGCCGGAACTTCATGGTAATAGTTGTCATCGGCTAATTCAAAATCCATTGATCCATTTTGATGTTCATGGATGCGTATATATTGCATTTGTGAAGTACGGTCCTGATTGTTTTCTTTCACGCAGGCATTTACACAATCCATGTATCCCTGGCATTTTGAGATGTTGAAGGCGTAGCCATACAAAACATCTTCCAACGGACCCGTTGCGGTTACGTTTATTTTCCGTCCGGCATTGAGTTCGTACAATCGCTCCAGTCGGTTTACAGTGGATTGTTTCTCATCGTCAGACATTAATTGATAATTTCCTTTGAAGAATTCTTCCCAGTCCAGTTGGGTCTTCTCTTTTTTGTCATCGCTGGCCGTTGGACTACAGGAAGCGGCAACAAAACCAGTACCGGCCAGGAATCCCGCAGTGAGTTTCTTAAGTGCCTCGCGTCTGTCCGTAGGTTTATTCATTACCTGTTGAACACCATTATCCTTTTTTCCACAGGAACAATTTCCGGATTGGCACCCTGATTCTTTACCTGTTTGGTCAGCAGGCATGTCGTCATTTTTTTTGTTGTTAAAAAAAAGCATAATGATTATTCCGGATTTGTTTTCGATTTGGAAACCGTGTTTAACCGCGAAGGCCAACGTGATTCAAATGCTGGTTGATGGGGATTGTGACAATTCACACACGTGTTAATTGTTCTGGGGGGTGCCCATCCATTGAGACGTTTGCCATGACTGCCACCCACCCAATCCTTATATTGAGTTGAGTGACACTGGCTGCATAGTTTAAAGCTTTGATTAAAAACAATGGGTGTTCCGGTTAGTGAGGTCAGTTCGTTTAGATTAGAATCGGTATGACAGGTACTACAATTCATGACGTCTGTATTGCCATGAATAATTTTAATATCCCAATGTGCTTTTTTCTCATTTTCTTTTCTTCCCAACGCCAGTTGATCAATGGGTTTAGAATGACAATTGGTACAGGGGAAAGATTTTATTTGCATCGTGCGTTCCGGGATAAGGAAGGATACAGTATCATGTATTTCTGCCAATACGGTTTTTACCTGTTCCAAAGCATTTGCCGTTGTTACCGTGTAGGTTATGCTATCGTTATATTTTTTTACCCGTTGACTAACGGAAGTGTGTTCCATAATGGAGTGGTTGCCGTCTTCATGTTGAGCAGGCGTGCAGCTATAATACACCACCAGAATGCCAATCAGGATTGCAATTTTGAATATCGTTTTTGAATTGATCATTCTTTTGTTTCGGTTGTTGGCCGGGTCCATTCAATATTTAAGGTAGGTTTTGCAGCATGGCATTGCCGGCAGTTGACACGTTCAGGATGCGTTACACGTATTTCTTTTGGTGCCGCTGGCCCGGCATGACATGCCAGGCAATTTTCGCGCATTTGCAACGCGTGGGGAATCATCGGTGGACTTCCGGGTAATGCCTGATTGTTTATTTCCGGCTCTTCTAATCTGGTGAAACTGGATTCCTTGAAAAAAGTATTTGATTTAACCGGCACATGGCATTGCTTACAGTTGATTAATTCCGGATGCGGTGTTACCGGTGCGTTGGCATTGAACTGCGCCACATACCCTCCGTTTTGGTGACACTGCAAGCACGATTTTCCACCCATACCACTTTCACTTAATATAATATGAGGAATGGTGGGAGGTGCCCCCGAATATGCACGATTCTTATAGTATGTATCTAATGATCGCTGATGTTGCGGGTCATCGGGCATGTTGTTATAATCCATTGCAAATTCGGAACGTCTGAAGACACCCGCTTCTGAAGGGATGGGTTCGGGAGTAGTGTAAAGTTCTCCTTCAACACGAGCGGCCTCCTGTTCCTGAATCATACTAAGATCAAGGATGACAATAGCCGAGACCATCAGGCTGATGAAAAGTAAAATTAGATATTTACGTTTTGGTTTAACGGTCATGATGTTGCGCTTAAGCTTTCATAACTTGTATAGCACACTTTTTATAATCCGGTTGCCGGGAGATCGGGCAGAACGCATCAAGTGTCAATTCGTTTATCAGCAATGACTCATCAAAGAAAGGAACGAAGACTTGTCCTTTAGGCGGCTGACCACGCTCATTCACGGAAGCAGGCAATACGATTTGGCCTCTTCTGGAAATTAATTTCACCTTGTCGCCAGTGCGAATGTTCATGGAGGCCGCGTCTTGCGGATTCAATTCAACATACGAATGCGGAACAGCCTGGTGTAAAACCGAAATTCTTCGGGTTAATGAACCGGTATGCCAATGCTCCAGTACCCTACCCGTGTTTAGCCAGAAAGGAAATTCACTATCCGGCACCTCGGGTGCAGGCTCAAAAGGTCTTGCCCAAATCCATGCTTTGCCTTCCGGCTTCCCATAAAAGTCAAATGATTCGCCTTTTGCGGCCGGATCATACTTACTATGATACCGCCACTTTGTTTCCTTTCCATTTACATAAGGCCACTGAATGCCTGGATTAGCTTTCAACACCTCGTAAGGTGCGATGCCGTGTTTATTGCCTTCATGGAATAAACTATACTCTTTCCATATTTCTTCAATGTGATTTTCTTTTGTCCACGGAAATAATTTTCCATGTCCCATTCGTTTCGCTACTTCGATGATCTGCCAGGTGTCACTCATACATTCACCTTGTGGCTCAATCATTTTCTCGAAATGCTGGGTGCGTCTTTCCGAATTGCCAAACATGCCTTCTCTTTCTATCCACATCGCTGAAGGAAGAATAACATCAGCAATGTCTGTAGTAGGTGTTGGATACACATCGGAAACAACAATAAAGCGATCCTCTTTCTTTGCACCATCGCGGTACCGTTTTAGATTGGGCATGGTCACCATTGGGTTAGTGACTTGTATCCACATGAATTTTATTTCACCGCGATCTAATGCGCGAAACATTTCAACCGTGTGGTATGTAGGCTTAGCCGGAATTTTTTCTACCGGTACTTTCCAGATATGAGCAGCATGCTTGCGATCCTCTTCGTTTGTTACTGTGCCATGCGGCAGTAAGTGTGTCAGCGTACCTACTTCCCGAACGGTTCCGCAAGCACTAGGCTGCCCGGTAAGCGAGAAGGGACTATTGCCCGGTGTTGAAATTTTTCCAGTCAGAAGGTGAATGTTGTAAATCAAATTATTCATCCAGGTGCCACGGGTATGCTGATTCGGTCCCATGCACCAGAGCGACATGATTTTTTTATTGGCATTGCCGTAGAGTGACGCCAGATATTTGATATCCTTCACCGATACTCCACTGATTTCTGCAGTTTTAATGGGTGTATAGTCGGAAAGAAAATTTTCGTACTCCTTCCAGTCAATGGATGTTGGCTCATCGGTAAATTGAAAATTATCTTCCAGGCCATAGCCGATATCGGTCTTTCCTTTTTTTAATGCACAATGCTTTTCTACAAACGAGTGATTTACCCAATCATTTTTTACAAGTTCATAACAGATTGCATTGGCAATGGCCAAATCAGATTGTGGCTTAAACTGAATGGTTTTATCTGCGGCCAGACTGGTTCGTGTCGTGCGGGTACTCAGATCAATAATGATGCATCCCCTTTTCAAGCGTTGATCCAGAAGTCTTGAGAATAATACCGGGTGCATCTCCGCCATGTTGTTTCCCCAAAGCACGAATACATCGGCATGGTTAATATCTTCATAACAACCCATGGGTTCATCCATGCCAAAAGAAGTCACCAGTCCGGTAGCTGCACTCGACATGCATAGGCGTGCATTGGCTTCAATATTATTTGAGCCGATGCCTGCCCTCATAAATTTTGTCGCCACATAACCATCCGGGATAGTCCATTGACCAGATCCATAAATTGAAACGGAATCCTTTCCGCTTTTCGCGATGGTCTCCTTCATCTTTGAGGCGACAAGGTCCAGCGCTTCCTGCATGGTTACTTCAACCCACTTCCCGTTTCTTTTTATCAAAGGCTTGCGAAGCCGGTCTTTTCCATAGAGGGCCATGACCGAATGATAACCCTTTACACAACACAATCCTTTATTCACAGAGCTGGCAGGATCGCCTTTGACCGCCACTGCTTTTCCATCTTTCAAACCAATCAGCAAACCACAACCAACACCACAAAAACGACACGGTGATTTTTTCCACTGAAGTTCTCCCGATTGCAATGTCTCTTTACTTTTTGCAAAAGTAATATCGGGTAACAGGGCGGAAGCGGCCGTCATGGCTGATGCTGCAGCCATACGCTTAATGAAACTTCTGCGCGATTGCTCTTCAATATTATAAGCTTCCCTTTTCATATCGCTCCGTGGTAAATCCTGAAATTAAATTGATGTGGTGAAGACCTTCCTCCAATTGAAGTGCAAGAAACAACGCATCATCTTCCTGTTCAGATGATGTGTCGGTTACCAGCACGAGTACATCTTTGTTATCGGCTGGATAAACATCACAACCCTTTCGTGTTGAAAGTGACTCCCGTAACATCGATGATTTGCCGATGTGAGGAAATAGAAGATAACTCTTAATTGGCATAATACTGCTAAGTAAGCGAACGGGAATAATTCAAAACATGATCTTAGTCATATCTGAGTACGAATTCTCAAAATATCTTTCAGAATATTTCGAACGATACAGTCTGCCGGTATGAGCCCCAAAATCTGTTTACTTGTGAGTTGTCTTGCAACCCTCACATTGTCTTCTTTTGCGCAGGTTAAATTTTCATTCAATGGACAGTATATGAACCGGGCAGAGTATCGGCACGGTTACTCTACTTTAGCCGAACCCGATCAGGATGCTGCTTTTTTTATAAGTCAACGCGCACGGATTTCGGCAGGATTAAGAATGGACAAGGCTGAAATGTTCTTCAGCATCCAGGATGTGCGCACATGGGGGAGTACAGCTAACGCAACGATCGACAATGCCGGACTGCTCTCCGTACATGAAGCCTGGGTGGCCTTGCAATTGAATAAGAAATTAAATCTGAAGATGGGACGACAGGAGATTGCCTATGATGAAGATCGGATTTTTGGTAATCTGGATTGGACCATGCAAGCCAGAAGACATGATGCCGCACTGTTGAAGTTCTACGATTCTACCAGCAGCACAACATTACATTTTGGTTTAGCCTTTAATCAGGACAAAGAGCAATTAGAAGGAACAATCTATACCGTACCCAACAACTATAAGACCTTTCAATACCTGTACGTTCATCGTGCATTCGGTAAGATTACAACGTCATTTCTGTTTTTAAATAATGGAGTTCAATATGCAACACCAAACACAAATCCAATTGATTACCATACGGTGTTTTCTCAAACCTTTGGCCCTCGACTATCCTACAAAGAGGCAGACAGAAAGTTATCGTGGAATCTGGCTTTTTATTACCAGACAGGAAGAAATAATCAAAATCAGTTATTATCCGCCTATGACCTTTTAGGAGAAGTCGCCTACCAACTAACAAAAGATATTTCACTAACGGGCGGATTGGAAATTCTTTCCGGTACAGATGAAGTAGGCTCCGACTCCGACCCGAGTAAATCATTCAATCCGTTCTATGGAACAAACCATCGCTTCAATGGATATATGGATTATTTCTATTTTGGAAATCATACCAATTCGGTTGGGTTGCAGAATGTTTATATCAAGGGCTTTGTGAACAGACCAAAAATATTCTATGGTATCGCGTTACATTATTTTGCAGCTGCTGGTAATGTTCGTGATGATTCAAGCGTCTCAGTTGTAACAGTGGCTCCTTCAAGTTTTGGAACGGAACTCGATCTATTCGCGAATGTTCGAATCAGCAATGGAATTTCAATCCAGGGAGGGTACTCTCAAATGTTTGCCACAAAAAGCCTGGAGTATATAAAGAATGTTGTAGACGGAAGTAATCAAACGAATAATTGGGCATACCTCATGGTTATGGTGAGGCCTGGAATCGCCTGGCCCCGAACCGGTCTTAAAATGTGAAGACATCAACTTTTGAATCGCAAAGAGCGGGGTATAGGATACAGTCGATTTTTAGAAAATCGGAAAATTGGTTGATCAGGATGATTTCAACGTTTGCAAAATAGTATCAATTGTCTCTTTGTTGTTGACGCCAAGACCTTCTTGTTGATGAACCAGCACCCCCTGCCTATTAAAGACACTAATGATATTGGAGTGAGAAAAATCCATCGGTGCAATCTGTTTGTATTTTACGGCCAATACATTGGCAAACTCCTGTACACCGGAGGTAGTACCCTGCAGAAAAGTCCAATGGTTTGCGTCCATTTGATTTTCTATTGCAAAAGCTTTTAGCCGGGCAGGGTTGTCAACTTCCGGATCAATGCTTACCAACACGAAGTTAAGTTCGCTTAAATTGTCTTTGGATATTTTACTTTCAATGTCACGCATATCGGCTACCAGGCGTGGACAGGCCACTTTGCAACTGGTATAGATCATGACCACTACCAGCACTTTGCCTTGTAAGTCAACTAGTTTTATCGAGTCGTTGTTTTGTGTGTGCCAGTCTTCCGTTAAATTAAAAATCGATTCGTCAGAAATTGCGGTTTGCGAAGAAGCGTCTTGCGCGGAATTGTGTTCACGCGATTCTTTTAACGTGCAGGAATCCGCTGCTACCAGGATAGCGAAAGCAATAAAGACAGCGATATAATTATTCTTTTTCATTTTGTTGAAGATCTTTCACACACCTAAAGCCTAAGTTTTGAACTCCGTAATTTGCACGAACACTGCTGCGGAAGGCATATCGCAAAAACGCGGCATAGTTCATTAAGTCGCTTGCCTTTAATGAGCCGTCTCCACAAAACAAATTCTTGTCACTCGAAACATCGTTACGCGATTCTCCTGTTAGTAATGTTGAACTGAAGTCCGATGTCCATTCCCAAACCAGTCCGTGCAAGTCATAGACTCCCCAATAATTCTGAAAAGTTTTACCTACTGGATTGACGAATGTTTTAGGTCTTTCATACCAGTCCAATATGTATTGATTGTACGGGCCTTTTTTTCTCGCATCGGCTGATTCCTGATCCGCCATGGCGACATATTCCCATTCATCAACTGTAGGCATTCGTTTTCCCTGGCATTCGCAATACGCTTTAGCAGCATACCAGGATACATTCGTAACCGGGCTTTGCTGATTCATGCTAATTCCCAGAGTAGTGTCATTTTGCCAATGCATTAGATAGTTGTCGTCTGCAAATATTTTTTTTATCTGAGATTTACCCCAACGCCTGTTTTTCTTAACGAACGCTGCAAAGTTCTCATTGGTCACCGGATAAACGTCCATTAAAAGATCATTAACGTGTACGCGTATGGAATCGCGACCATATAATGGAATGTATTCACCACCTAAAATAGTGACCATTTCCGTAGTTGCTTCGAAAGGTAAATCTTTCGAAGCAACTACAGTTTGCCTGGCCTGTTTCTGATTGATGTTGTTTTCCTGTGTAGAATTCAATTCCGAACAAGAGAACACCAGAAATATTCCGCAAAGGATGAATACACTAAAAGATGAATACACTTTTCAAGTGATTACGATTTCTATTTTATCTTTTTCCGAACGGATGTCACCATGGCTTCCGTAACATCTTTTTTACTATTGCCCCATGAGTTGTAAACATAGGTAAGGACATTGGCAACCTCTTCGTCAGTGAGCGTTTGAGCAGTCATCACACTGTTAAATTTTTGTCCATTCACCGTTAGCTCTCCCGTTTTTCCTTTCAATACGATTTCAATGGCTCGGTTGACTTCTGCATTTAAGTAATCCGATTTCGCCAAAGGAGGGAATGCGTTGGGCAAACCTTCACCGGCTGGCTGATGACAGGCAAAGCAGGTTTTACTGTAGATGGATTTTCCTTCAGCAATTCGTTCAGCGAGGGAGACTGCCTTGGCCTGAGGTTTAGCATTCTCATCGGTCGGCATAGATTGGATTGTGCCTCCTTCCGGATGATAAACGTTATCGGCTTTTGTACCTGAATAAATGGTTTTATTTTCTTCACCACTAACTTTCAACATTCCCAATGTACCCTTGTTAAACGTACGGAATATCGAGTGATCAACCAGAATGTAAGTGCCCGGAACATCGACCTTAAAATCGACAATGGTTGCTCCTCCTGATGGGACTAATGTAGTTTGAACATTTTTATTAATCGATGAGCCTCCTTCTATGTGGACGTTGTCGAATATTTCGCCAATAACATGAAAGGAAGACACTAGATTAGGACCACCGTTGCCAACGAACAGGCGTACTCGTTCCCCTACATTGGCAGTGATTGCATTGTCATCGGTCAGGGCTCCAACTTTACCATTAAATACGACATAGTCTGCGTCCTCTTTTATCGCCTTTGCCATATCGAAAGGCTGAAGACCCTTATCTCCATTGGCTCCCTTTGTATAAAAATCACCTTGCATGATGTAGTATTCTTTATCGACAGGGGGAAGACCGCCCGCAGGTTCCACCAGGATAAGACCGTACATACCATTGGCGATGTGCATTCCAACGGGCGCGGTAGCGCAGTGATAAACGTACAATCCCTCGTTAATTACTTTGAAGGAAAATACCACTTCATGTCCGGGAGCAACAAAAGATGAAGCAGCTCCACCACCCGGTCCCGTAACGGCATGTAAATCGATGTTGTGTGGCAATTTGTTGTCGGGATGATTCTTTAAATGAAATTCAACCTCATCACCAATGCGCGTACGGATAAAACTTCCAGGAACAGAGCCACCGAAAGTCCAATAGATATATTTCACCCCGTCCGCCATTTCACCTTCTTTTTCAATAATCTCCATGTTTACCGTAAGCTTCATGGGCGCTCTGTTTCCAACCGGCTTGGGCACAAAAGGAGGGGCGGTTAATTCGGCTTCCGCAGAGTTTGTCGCTTGCATCTTCGCAGGATCTTCTCCAATTTTTGCGTCATTAGTTTTGGTGCCACAACTTGACAATGTTAAAACGATGGCAAGGGTAATAGATATTCCTCCAGTGAGAAACATCTGTTTTCGTGATTTAGGTAGCATTATTTCTTTTTGTTTTGTTTAAGTATTTTATCTACACGTTATTTTATCGGTCATTTTAGTGAGATGCGTTTCTTCTTTAAGGATGATGAAAATTCCTGTATGGATGTTTTAAGCATGAGCCTGTATTGGCTTTCTTTTATTTTAACATACTGATTGTGCAAAGGGCAGGGGTTCTGCGATGAACAGGTTGGTAATCCCAACACGCACCGATTAAACACATCGCCATCAATCACGGCTACAATTTCGCTAAGGTTTACACTTCTTCCTTTCGGAATTGAAAACCCACCCTTTGCCCCAATAGTTGAAATCAGGAATTTGTTTTTTCTTAATTGCTGGAGAATTTTTGATGTATAAGCAACGGGCGAATCGATAGCTTCAGCTATTTCCGCTAAACTGATTTTTCTCTCCATGTTGTTGCAGGACTCAACAAGAATCATCGCCTTAATGGCATATTCACATGCCTTACTGAACATCCGCTATTCTTTGTCTACAAGATTATGTAAAAGTATTTTAATTCGGACGTTATTATCCAAATTATATTGTTGAGTAAATTTTATGGATTTCAGAAATGAAGGATCAACGAAACATGATGCCTTCTTAACCTTCATCCCTGTTAAAGTTCAGGAATGGGTTTAACTAGAACGTACTAATGGGAAAGTAATCGGATTAATACCGAAGCTAACTGTATGTATTTCAGCCACTCAGCGATAGTTATCTTTTATCTCGGATAAAATTGTCCGAGATAAAAGAATTACGTATCTTGCATGCAAATACAGAGGCAGTATGTTTTCAAAAGCGTGCGAATATGGAATAAAGGCCACCAGCTACATTGCTGTTCAGTCTTTGGATGGTCATCGCGTGAGCTTGAAAGACATTGCAATGTCAATCGATTCACCGGTGGCGTTTACAGCCAAGATTCTACAGCAACTATCTAAATGTGATATCATACACTCTACTCTTGGTGCAACTGGGGGATTTGAAATTGAACGTAACCGAATGGAGAAAATTAAACTCAGTCAGATTGTTTCGGCAATTGATGGCGATGAAATTTATAAGGGATGTGGTTTGGGCTTGAAAGAATGCAACGCGAAGAAACCATGCCCCGTTCACGACAAGTTTAAAGTAATTCGCGATGAGCTCAAGGTTATGCTGGAAGGCACGACTGTACATGAACTTGCTTTAGGTTTAAAAGACGGGCTGACTTTTTTGAAGCGATAATTCATGGAGACAGCGATACCACAACGGTTAAAACTATTCAGGAAATGAAAACAACGGGCACACCACAAATGACAATTCTCCGTTCGGGTAAGTCATTTAAAGTATTACAAGTAACGGGAAGCGAAGGGATGAGCATGCCAGACCATTTCAGTACCAAAGAAGCAGTGCTCATGATTCAAATCGGATCGGCAACCCTGAAAATAAAAGGAGAGGAACATCTGCTGACAAAACATCATTCCTTCATTATACCGGCAGCGGAACATCATACACTGGTCTTAAAGGAGAATTTCCAGGCCATTGTCATTATGGAAGTCGATTCGGAAATTAAGTTTGTTAATTCATAAACGAAAAAAAATGGAAATAAATCAAAGTCAAATCATCGGAGAGTTGGTAGCACAGGACTACCGCACAGCATCAGTATTCAAGAAATATGGAATAGACTTCTGTTGCCAGGGTAATAGAACGATTCAGGATGCATGTGAGAAGAAAAGTGTGGATTCGAAAGTGGTGCTAAGCGATTTAGAGAAAGCCACACAGGCACAAAGTGAGAGTGCTACGGATTATAAATCGTGGCCCATTGATTTGTTGGCGGATTATATTGAGAAAAAACACCACCGCTATGTTGAAGCGAAGACATTGGAAATAAAACCGTATTTAGATAAAATCTGCAAAGTGCATGGTGAACGTCACCCTGAGTTATTGGAGATACAAAAACAGTTTAATGCTTCTGCGGGGGAATTAGCGGCCCACATGAAAAAAGAAGAGTTTATTTTATTTCCCTTTGTGCGGAAAATGGCGAAGGCAAAACATGAAGGCTTAAACGTAGATGCTCCTCATTTTGGTACGGTCCAAAACCCGGTACAATTGATGATGAGTGAACACAGCACAGAAGGAGACCGCTTCAGAAACATTGAAGGATTAAGTAATAACTATACTCCTCCGAGTGATGGCTGCAGCACCTACAGGGTTACGTATGCTCTGCTTAAAGAATTTGAACAGGATTTACACCTCCATATTCATTTGGAGAATAACATTCTATTCCCAAAAGCGATTGAATTGGAAAAAGAACTGACGAATAAAAAGTAATGTATAGTTGAGTCAGCGCGCGAAGCAATGATCGTAAACTTGCGGCACCATGAATACGCCAATTAAACGTCATGCATCTCTTAAGCCCCTCAGCCACGACCATCATCACGGCTTGCTGCTTTGTTGGAAAATCAGGACGGGGTACAGAAAGAATGTTGAAATCAATCGCATAAAATTGTATGCGGACTGGTTTTATAAAAATCATTTGCTTCCGCACTTCGAAATAGAAGAAAAATACGTATTTCCTATTTTGGGGAATGAGCACGAGCTAGTGAAGAGGGCACTTTCGGAACATCGAAAGTTGAGAAGACTGTTTGAAGACTTTGAACAAGTAAGTAAAACCCTTGGCATGATCGAAGAGAAATTGGAAGCGCATATACGATTTGAAGAGAGGTTTCTATTCAACGAGATTCAAAACACAGCGCCACCAAAGGTGCTGGAAGAAATGATGGCAATACATTCGGGGTTGAATTCAGGTACGCGTTCTGTTGAAGAATGGGAAGATGAATTCTGGAAATAACGTCAATGAATGTGGGGCGGAAGTTTGATATTGGCATTACTGTATTTCTGAAAGGGGAGAAGCACGCCATCGCAACTTACCAGGGCGAGTATCGAAATCTAATGGCCTTGCTATATGACAAATTCTTTGTAGAAGATTTTGGGGAATGCAAAGGCATTGGACGATGTGGAACATGTCATGTTCATATTTTAGGTGGTAAAAAGGAATGGCTAAAAAGGGAAGGTAACGAGCCAGCCACATTAAGCAAAATGGATTTAGTGGGCCCCAATAGCCGATTGGCCTGCCAGATAATGATTGATGAAAAACTGGATGGTTTGCGGATTGAGGTAGTTTAGCGCAGCGTGTACATATAATATAGAGTGTGGGTTTGTGGTGTTCAATATGTCACAGAAATACACACTAACCCAAATATGATTTTAAGGTCTTGCTTCTGGAGGTATTTCTAAGCCTTCGGATTCCATTCTCTTTTACCTGACGAACGCGCTCCCGGGTAAGCTGAAACATTTCTCCAATCTCTTCGAGTGACTTGGGATGTTCTCCATTCAGTCCAAAGTAAAGCGAGATTACTTCTGCTTCCCTTTTTGTTAATGTTGTGAGGGATCGTTGTATTTCGGTTCGCAAAGAATCGCCCATCAATCCTGAGTCAGGTGTTTCTTCATCCTTATTTTCTAATATATCAAGCAATCCATTTTCCTCTCCTTGAACAAATGGAGCATGCACGGAAACCTGACGAGATCCCGTTCTAAACGTATGCGCCACTTCTTCGGGAGTGGTGTCTAATGCCTCGGCAAGTTCTTCTGAAGAAGGTTCACGTTGAAAGGTTTGCTCCAGTTGTGAGAAAGTTCTGTTCAATTTTGAAAGTGAACCCACACGATTCAAAGGAATTCGTACCACCCTGGATTGATCTGCCAGAGCTTGCATGATGCATTGACGTATCCACCATACCGCGTATGAAATAAATTTAAACCCTCGGGTTTCATCAAATCGCATGGCTGCTTTGATCAATCCCACGTTTCCCTCGTTAATCAAGTCACCTAAGGTTAGTCCATGATTTTGATATTGCTTGGCAACTGAAACGACAAATCGAAGATTCGCCTTCACCATTTTCTCAAGCGCGGCCTGATCACCTGATTTTATTCTCTTTGTCAGCGCAACTTCCGTCTCAGCAGTAATCAAATCCATCCTGCCAATCTCCTGTAAATACTTGTCCAGTGATTGCGTTTCACGATTGGTAATCTGTTTGACGATTTTTAATTGTCTCATCCGGGTGGTAATAAGTAGAATTTATGGTTGTTCGGGGTTTTGATATTTCACTGAAATTGATCAGGAAGAATTTGGAGGGGGATGCATCGCTCAGGGTTACGGTAGTTTTGGTGAGGGTTAAAAGTGATGAGGTCGTATTTCTTGTAAGCAAGGATTAGAATTGCAGAATTTTAGATTGCTCACGGTAGAGTTCTTCAGCAACTCTCTCGTCCCGAATGGGATACGTCCCACCTAAATACTTGGTTATTTTACCAAGGTTTCCATAAACCGGCATAATGGTCGTGCGTACCCAATAGTGAGATTCATCTTTAGCCTTGTTTTTTAGTATGCCTCGAAAAACTTTTCCTTGCTCAATCTCTTTCCACATGTGCATGAATAATTTTTCCGGCATATCCTTGTGTCGAATAATACTGTGCGATTTACCAACAAGTTCGCGCCATTCGTATTGAGATATTTCACAAAAACTCTCGTTGACGAATAGGATCTCGCCTTTTGCATCCGTTTCTGAAAGCATAGTAGAGTTTATACAGAATCTCGGATCTTTCTTCATGATCAGGATGAAACCCAGAATGCGTTATGGGGGATACGGTTAAAATAATTTGTGTAGTCGCAATCAAATGGCCAATGGCAGCGTAATCCTAATCTTATTCTTATAAAAGAGGTGTGACCTTAATCAGGTTACGATATGATTTCTATCAGCCTCACGATTTTGCGAGCGGGCTACTTTTGATGTTTGCCAAACTGAAAAAACAAACCCGTATTGGCAACGCTCTCATCACTCTCCAATCCAAATTGACCTATGAAGGAATTATTTAAGCCTGTAGTTTTTGTTTGTGCCGGATCAGGTAGTTGTGCCGAAGATAAGCCAGCACAGCGCATGGCAAATGAACTTGTGCAAAGAGGAATAGCGGAAATGGGCGATATAGCATCCATGATTTTAGATCAGGATAATTTGGAGCTGCACAGAAGAAGAAGAATGATTTTTATAAATGATTGCGCAGCATCCTGTATCAAAATGTTAATTCAACAACATAAGTTGGAACATGCAGTATATGTTGATTTGAATGAGCATGTTTACTCCTTAAAAGATTTTGATGTTGAAAAATGCATTGAAGATTCTTTGCCCGGTTTTTTTAATAGTAGTTATTTCTAGCAACCATTTGGAAAACCATCATCGTGGGAAATTACAGACCTACCTTATACGAGACGCAGCCATCGGAAAAAATTTAGTAGATGGTTTAAAAATTAAAGAATGTATGAGTAGGGTCATAAAGAAAAAAATAAACGGATCATACCTTACAAAAAAAATCATATTACGTTTTTTAAATGAGAGACTACGCGGGTATTCGCAGCGAGTATTTGAAGGCTGAATTGGACATCCGATCCGTTCTTCCAAATCCGGTTGATCAGTTCGAAATTTGGTTTGAAGAAGTATTGAATGCTGGCGTGCAGGAACCTAACGCAATGACACTGGCTTCGGTGAGCAACCACGGTAAACCATCTCTCCGCATCGTGCTGCTTAAGGGTATCGAGGAGAAAAAATTTATTTTTTACACGAATTACAACAGTAAGAAGGGCAGAGAGCTGGAAAACAATTCAGCCTGTGCTGTTAACTTTTTTTGGCCTGCACTAGAACGCCAGGTGCGCATCGAAGGAAATGCAGAACCTGTGAGACACATGGTGTCAGACGAGTATTATAATAGTCGGCCACGGAATGCTCAGATAGGAGCGTGGGCCTCTCCCCAAAGTGAATCGATCGCAGA
>ERZ795059.3433-NODE-3433-length-15410-cov-6.599674_pt1 | contig 15410 bp, 13 predicted proteins | sample MGYA00375143_ERZ795059 | MGnify/ENA primary metagenome ERZ795059 (study PRJEB30188, sample SAMN05720168) | activated sludge metagenome | isolation source: Anaerobic digester | place: USA | collected 2015-01-07 ... | reverse complement strand
TCTCCAAGAAACCGACCTTGCTCTGCAATATCTGAATGGCGGCATCGACCTCCGGCTCCTTGACGGCCACACTGGTTAGAGCCGTTCCCAACGCCTTATTCTCAATATAACGGCTGTAATTTTCATTAGTCGCGGAAGCCAGACAGAAAATCTGACCCCGGCTCAGGGACTCAGCCAAGACTTCAGACAAATCCAGGCTTTCCCGGCTGCCGGCGCTGATGCCAATCAGGTTCTCAATGTTATCTATATACAAAACAATATTGCCGGAGCGGCGCACTTCGCTAATGGCCACCAGCAAGCGTTCTTCGGCCTGGGCCGGATCCACCCCGGAAACCAGGCGGGAAACATCCAGCTCGACCAGCCGCTTGTCTTTCAAGAATTTAGGCACTCTTTCCTCGACCATCAGCTGAGCCAGGCCGCCGACGATGGCGCTCTTGCCGACACCGTTGGGGCCGACGAGGATAACACCATTGTGGCCGCTGCTGAAAGCTTCCATCACATCCTCTATCTCAGCCTGGCGGCCGACGCAGAAATCAAGCTGGCCGTATTTTGCCTGGACGGTCAGGTCATGGGAAAAATGATCGAGGTTGGGGGTAGCAATGGCCGTATAGGAACGGTTCATGCCGCTGCCCGGCTTCAAAATGGCCAAACGGTGGTATTGGTGATAGCGGTCAATCATTTTTTGATTGACCCGAAACCAAGCCACGGCGTTTTTCACCTTCGTCTTATCTATTTCCAAATCATATAGAATCTCGGCCAGAGCCTCGTCTTCATCAAGGCAGAATTGAATTATGTTCAAAGGATCGACGCTGGTCTGCCTGGCCTGGACCGCATCTTTAAAGGCGCTGATTAGCACTCTTTCCAGGGCCGGCGAGGGGCGGCTGCGTCCCTCGCGCTCCTTGGCGGGCAGCTTAGTCAAGCGGCGGTCGACCATGCCGACCAGTTTTTTGGCATCGACGCTCAGGCGGATCAAGAGATTCTTGATCAGCTTGTGTTTGAGCATGGACCTAAAAAGATGGATGACTTCAATTTCAGGCTGGCGCAGCTTAACGGCTAGAAGATAGGCGTCTTCAACCAATTCCATGGCTTCATTGGCATAGCTGGAAGAAACTTCATATTCCTTGACTTTCCCCTCTCCCCGTTCTGGCTTGTCTAACCAATCTTCTTCTAGCTTCAAAAGCGCTGCCTTCTCTTGGCTGCGACGGTATATCAGAAACAAATCAAACCAGGCAGAAAGCAAAAATAGGGTGATGAGAATATCCGGCTTCTGCCAAAAACGCAAGAGAGATAAGGGGGCCGCCTTGACTGCCTCAATGTTTAAAAATATCCAGGCCAAGAAAGCCGCCCAACCAGCGCCGACGATTAACCAAGTTAAAAGCCTCAAACCGCGTTCAACCTGCTTTTCCGTCCGGCCTAAAAGTATGACGGAACGGCGCAGTTCCTTTTTCCAAATAAGAAATCGTCCGGCCAGCCAAAGACCCTGCCTCCCGGAACGGGGGGAGGGGGCAAATGATGTTTCAGTTAGCTTAATATTCTCCTCCGCCATAATATCAGCGACTTAGCTGCCAGACTAAGGCAAAAAGCAAAAATAAAGGCAGCCCGAGCCAAATCAAGAAAAGAAACAACCAAAGGATTACCCAAACCAAAAGCATCAGGCCGCGGGCGACTATCTGCACCAGACGGACAAGAAAACTAATCAGTCGTCCGGCCCAATCACGCTGGCCATACATGGGCACGAAGATATTTTTTAGCCAGACGCTCCAGCCTAGCGACTTTTCCTGGTCGAGCCAAGACAGCCAGCCCTGCTTGAGCAGGCGCCAGAAGCCGAGACTATACCACCAAACCGGGAAATACAAAATCCGTCCTCCCAGGCGCAGGAGAATCTGGCTGCTGTAAGTAAGGAAATTGTGGCGCAGCATGCTTTTCTCTGAAATTATGTTTCTCTTTTTATATTAACATAAAAGAAACCGCTGGACAAATATTTTTTCCCCTAATCTTAGCTCCGGCTTTTTTAAATAAAAGCAAACAATTGACAAGCTTCCGGCCATATATTATGATGAATCTTAGCAGTCAAGACATAAGAGTGCTAAAATAATAAAACCCGACAATATGTTCAATAAATTTACAGATAAATCTCAAGAAGCCATCATTAATGCCCAGATAATCGCCTCCGGAAACGGCCAGGCTAATATCGAAGCCCTCCATATTCTGCTGGCGCTTCTCCAGCAGAACGAAAGCCTGGTCAAGCCGGTGCTGGAAAAGCTCAAGGCGGATCCGGAACTAGTGGAAGAGTATGCGGTCCGGGAAATGAATAAGCTACCCCGGGTCAAAATCGCGCCCCAGGCCGGCCCGGTCCAGGCCGTTTCCGGTACGGCTGAGACCGCTTTGGTCTTAGAGCGGGCCCAGAAGGAGGCCGACGGCATGGGCGACGACTTCATTTCCACCGAGCACATCCTGCTCGCCCTGATCGGCGTCCCTTCCCCGGCCCAAGCCGTGCTCCTCAACTTCAACATTGAATATCAAACTGTCAAAGAAACCCTGAAAGAAATAAGGGGCAGTCAGAAAATCAGCGATCCTTTCCCGGAAACCAAATTCCGGGTGCTCGAAAAATATACTACCAACCTGACCGAGCTCGCCCGCCAAGAAAAACTCGATCCGGTTATCGGCCGCGACAACGAAATCAGACGCATCATGCAGGTGCTCCTGCGACGGACCAAGAATAATCCGGTGCTCATCGGCGAAGCCGGCACCGGCAAGACGGCTATTGTCGAGGGCCTGGCCCAGCGCATCGTTTCCGGCGACGTGCCCGAGAATCTGCGCCAGAAAGAAATCGTCACCCTTGATCTCGGCGCTCTCATCGCCGGCGCCAAGTTCCGCGGCGAATTCGAAGACCGCCTCAAAGCCGTGCTCAAGGAAGTCAAGTCGCAAAACGGCCGCATCATCCTCTTCGTCGACGAGCTCCACACCCTCATCGGCGCCGGCGCCTCAGAAGGCTCTATGGACGCCTCCAACATGCTCAAGCCAGCTCTGGCCCGGGGAGAATTGAGAACTATTGGCGCGACGACAACCAAGGAATATCAAAAATATATCGAGAAGGATGCGGCCTTGGAGCGCCGCTTCCAGCCGATTTATGTTGCTGAGCCGAGCCTGGAAGACGCCATTAGCATGCTCCGCGGCCTGAAAGAAAAGTATGAAGTCCATCACGGGGTGCGCATCACCGACGACGCCCTGGTGGCCGCCGCCAAGCTTTCCAGCCGCTATATCTCCGACCGCTTCCTGCCGGACAAGGCAGTTGACCTGATTGACGAAGCCACCTCTTCTCTGCGAATGGAGATAGACTCCATGCCCGACGAGCTGGACCAGCTAAAAAGGAAGATCTCTCAGCTGGAACTCAACAAAGCCGGAGTCATGACCACGGATAAAAAATCGGCCAAGCTGCGCTCGATCAACCAGGAACTGGCCAAGCTCAAAGAAAAGGCTGGCCAGCTAGAGCTGCACTGGAATAATGAAAAGAATATAATTTCCCAAATCCGGGAATCAAAGAAGGAAATAGACGGCCTTAAGATAAAAGCGGAAATCGCCCAGCGCCAAGGAGCCGATCTGACCGAGGTGGCTAAGATAAGATACGGGCTAATCCCCGAGCTGGAGGCAAAGATCAAGGACTTGGAAGAAAGCCTGGCTAAAATACAGAAAAAGGGCCAGCGCATTCTTAAAGAAGAAGTGGACGAGGAGGACGTGGCCAAAGTCGTCGCTCGCTGGACCGGCATCCCGGTCAATAAGATGCTCCAGGATGAGATTAGAAAGCTGGCCGAGGCGGAAAAAGAGCTGGCCAAGGAAGTTGTCGGCCAGGAAGAAGCTATCCGCGCCGTGGCTAACGCCCTGCGCCGCTCCCGGGCCGGCATTAATGAAGAAAAGAAGCCTATTGGCTCTTTCCTCTTCGTCGGCCCCACCGGCGTGGGCAAGACCGAGCTGGCCAAAGCTCTGGCTCGCTTCATGTTCAACGATGACAAAGCCCTGATCCGCCTGGATATGAGCGAATTTATGGAAAAGCATTCGGTGGCTAAGCTAATCGGCTCGCCGCCGGGATATATCGGCCATGACGACGGCGGCCAGCTAACCGACAAAGTCAGGCGCCACCCATACAGCGTCGTCTTGTTCGATGAAATAGAAAAAGCTCATTCTGATACCTTCAATCTACTGCTCCAGATACTGGACGACGGCCGTCTGACCGATTCCAAAGGCCGAACGGTTAATTTCAAAAATACCATCATCATCATGACCTCCAACCTGGGCAACGAGGTGATCAAACAGTATTCCATCGGCTTCAGCGACAATGCCGGCGGCCAGCGGGGAGACGAGCTGCGCTTCCAAGAAATGCAAGAGAAGATAGATAAGGTCTTGAAAGAAAACTTCAAGCTGGAGTTCTTAAACCGCATCGACGAAACCGTCCTCTTCCGCAGCCTGACTCCGCTTGCCTTGGAAAAGATAGTCGACCTGGAACTGGCCAAGGTGGCTAACCGGCTAAACCACAAGAATATCAGCCTTAAGATAAGCCCCCAGGTCAAGAAACTCCTGGCTGAAAAGGGTTATGACCTGACCTACGGCGCCCGGCCGCTCAAACGCATTATCCAGACCATGATCTTGGACGAGCTGGCTAGCGGCATCATTGAAGGCAAGGTTCAGGAAGGCGACAAGGTAAGGATAGATCTGGGCCATTCCGAAAAACTGGCTCTTAAAGTCAACGGATAAAAAATAAAAGAAACAAGCATAGAAAAGCCCGTCATTAGGACGGGCTTTTCTTAATCTTTGTCTTAAACCGGAAATTATATTATAATGAGGAATATGAAATTTTTTCGACTTTTCGGCCTCCTAGCCGCTTTCATCTGCCTCCTGCCTCTGGCGGCCGGCGCCCAAACAGCTATTGATCCGGGATTTAATCCTAACCGCATCATCGAAGATGCGGATCTTCTCGATTACGACAGCCTAAGCCTGCCCCAGATACAGAATTTTCTCCAATCAAAAAATAGCTACCTAGCCAGCTATTTCGCGCCCAACGCCTATGGCATGACCAAGACGGCCGCGGAAATAATCTATGACGCTGCCCGCAACAACTATGATTGCGAGGGCGTGACTCTAAGCGAAAACCCGACCGAAGCTGAAAGACAGCTCAAATGCCGCCGCATCACCACTGTCAGCCCGAAATTCCTCCTCGTCCTACTGCAGAAAGAAGCCAGCCTAATCGAAAATCCCAGCCCCGCCCAAAGCCGGCTGGACTGGGCGACCGGCTACGGCTGCCCGGACAACTGGACCTGCAACCCATATTACAAAGGCTTCGGCAAGCAGGTCAACAGCGCCGCCCTCCAATTCCTGGCTTATATGAAAGAGCCGAACAATTACCGTTACCGCGTCGGCCAGGCCTATTCCTTCACCAACCCCTACGGCACGATTTCCAATGAACCGATGACGGTTATTCCAGAAAACCAGGCCACCGCCGCTTTGTATAATTATACCCCCCATGTCTTCAACGGGAACTATAATACCTATAAGCTCTGGAACCGCTACTTCCCCGAAGACGGCAGCCAGCCCCAAGGCCGCTATCCGGACGGATCGCTCTTAAGCGCCGAGGGCGAGGCTGGTGTCTGGTTGATAGAAGGCGGGAAAAAACGCCCCTTCCTCAACTATTCGGCTTTTATCTCCCGCTTCCAGGCCAGCCAGGTACTGAAAGTCAATCCGAGCGAGCTGACACTCTATCCCGAAGGCAGTCCGATACGCTTCGCCGACTATTCCCTAGTCCAGGCTCCGGACAAGCAATTATATCTCCTAGTCGGAAATGAAAAGCGCCCCTTTGAGAACTTAGAGACTTTCAAGCGCATCGGCTTCCGGACAGAAGAGCTGGAAAATGCCTCAGCTGAAGATCTGTCCAGCTACCGCCTGGGCAAGATGATAACGGCCACTTCCACTTATGTCACCGGCGCCCTGCTCCAAGATATCACGACCGGCGGCGTCTATTATGTCGAGAATGGGGAAAAAGCTCCGCTCTTGGACAAGTCACTTCTGACATATAAGTTCAGAAACCAAAAGCTCATCCGGGTCTCCCCAACCATCCTCAACGCCTATCCCACTGTTTCGCCTATCCTGTTCGGCGAAGGCACCCTGCTCAAGACTGACTCCCACCCCAGCGTCTATCTCGTCTCCAACGGTCAGAAGCGCCCCTTCGCTAACGAGACTATCTTCAAGGAACTGGGCTACAAAGCGGAAAACATCATCACCGCCTCCTCCAAGCTCCTCTACCAGTACCCTCTGGGGGAAACGATACAATAGCCATATTAAAAAAATCCCCTGGAAATACCGGGGGATTTTTTGTTATATTTTAGCCATTAATATGGCACTTACCCACCCGTTATATTGACAATTTATATATAATATGGTATAATATAGGCATAGAAAATGAAGTTCCTTTAAAATCAACCTAGTACTAACCTAAATCTGTAACACATGAAAAAAGTAGTAAATGTGGTAATTGTTATGGCGGCAGTCCTGTCGCTGAGTTCCTGCTTCAGCCGCCAGGAAAATCTGCTTTCCCGGTTCGCTGATCCCAAAGAGGAGTATGCCATGCTCCTTGAGGGGATGGTCAACTACAAGGGAGACAGGGTCATATTCGACCTTCTCCCGGCCTCACCCCTTGCCTGTGACGATGACGACAAAGACATCATCCTTGTCATCTCAGACGGGGACACCTGCGAATTCACGCGGGAAATGATCAGCGACGCGAACGTGCCGGCTCCTGGAAAAGATGGGAGGAAATTCATGAGTTGGTGGCAAACGGCTGCCGACTATTCTCCGGACTTCGACGGCAAGCTGGCCGCCAAGGAGAAAAAGTTTTTCCAAATATTCAAGCAGGTCGTCAAACATGGCCAAATTGAATACGGCATGTTCAATGATGCCGGAGTATTTAGGCCCAACCGGGGAACTAAGGAAAACTTTATCCTTACCTACGACAAGACTCCTGAAGAAGCCGCCAAGCTGGCCGCCAAGGTTAGCCAGCCGCTCTTCTCCAGAAGGGGGCTGTAATAACAACTGAGCTAAGAGCTCAAAAAGCCAGGCAAACAAAGCCTGGTTTTTTCTTTAATATGAAAAGCCGACCCTTTTAGGATCGGCTCTTTTATTTTTCCTTATCGGCGATTATGATACCGCCCAGACTACCAGGGAAAAGATGGCGCCGCTGATTACGGCATTGGCCAAGAAAATAATGAAGGTGGTTCTGGCCCGTATCACGCCTTTTTCATATCTGTGAAGGTGGTGCGCCTCATACAATTTCAAGCGCATAACCCACACCAGGAACGCTGCCACCAACAAGAATACGAAGCATCCATTGGTGGCAAAAAACAGACGACTGACCAATATGCCAATGCAGGCAGAGCTGGTAACGGCCGCGGAGTATGGCTCACGGCCAAAAAGCGTGATGGTAAAAACATAGGCCAGCAAGAACAGGATCGCAATGCCTGAGGCCTTGCCAAAAAGGTAGCCGAGGTCATCGGTGTCGCATAGCCATGAAGCGGTCAGTGCCACTACAAGAGAAAGGGCGGCAACGGCTGGCGCTGAAATCAAAAGCGCTCTGATTAATTCTTTCTTTTTCATCGTTTATAGGGTTTTGTTAATTTCTTAAAGAACTTCCCCTATCTAACCATAAGATATTAGACTTGTCAACTTCTTTTAATTAAGCTAGTATACTATACTGGAACTACTCAATAATCTATGCCCCTCATTAAAGCTTGCCTCCTGCCCCATTCCCCCCTGCTTATCCCGGAAATCGGCCGGGCAAATTATGCTTTCCTCAAGAAAACCGTAGCCGCCTATCAAGGTATAGGCCAGGACTTATCTGCCTTAAATACTGAAGTTCTCCTCATCATCAGCCCCCATGGCCAGGCGCCGGACCAGGGCATCGCCCTAAACATGTCCCCGGAAATGGAAATTGACCTCAAGGAATTCGGCTTTATCCCGGCCCGTACCGTTTTCCATAACTCCACCGGCTTATCCGACAGCCTGGCTAACAATCTGGCAGAAAAATTTCCGCTTTCCCTTTCCGCCGAAAAATTTTTAGACTATGGGACGGCCATCCCGGCTTGGCTGCTCAGGGATTCCCTGCCAAACCTGAAAATCATTTCCATTTCATTCGGCCAAGAACTTGGCCCGAATATCGCTTTTGGTTTCGGCCAGGCTCTGGCGCCCATCATTGAGGCTGGCGAAAAACGGATAGCGGTCATCGCTTCCGGCGACCTTTCCCACCGCCTCAAGCGCAAATCTCCCGGCGGCTATTCACCGAAGGGGGCTAAGTTCGATAATCGGATAATTGAAATATTGAACGACCCGGCCAGCGCCTCCCAGGAAATCGACAAGCTGGACAAGAACTTGGCCGTTGCCGCCGGCGAATGCGGTCTCCGGCCCCTGGCAGCCATCCTCGGCCTGCTCGAAGGCAGAACCTGGCAGCCGGAAGTCCTAGCCTATCAAACCGATTTCGGCATCGGCTACCTCAGCTTCGATTTCAAACTAGGCTGATATGGACTCCTTTTCCGACATCCTCAAGCAGAAGCAGAAGATAAAGCCGCCGGCATACCCTTGGCAGGAGCTGGCGCTTCGGGTGATAAAGGAGCTGGGCATCCCGGGCTTCAAGCGCTCGGCCGTCTTCAAGGTCTGCAAGGAACATGCTCCCCAAACCATACTAAATGCCCTCAACGACACCAAGGAACTGAGCCACGAAGGGCCAAAATGGAAATATTTCTTCAAAGTGATAGACAGCCAAAAAAATAGTTATGGCCAAGACTCTCAAAATCATAGTTAATCCTGACCCGATCCTGCGCCGCCAATCGCGACCGGTATCGAAAAATGAACTGGACAGCCCGGAATTCGCCAGCCTGCTTTTGGATATGGAGAAAACGATGAAAGAAAAAGACGGCGCCGGCTTGGCCGCGCCGCAAATTGGAAACAACATTAGGGTGGCGGTCATCCAAAAAGATGAAACAACTGTTTTCATGATTAACCCCCGCCTGGCCAAGAAATCCTGGGCCAAGGAAAAGGCTGACGAAGGCTGCTTATCTGTATTAAGCGAAACCGGCGAAATATTATACGGCCCGGTCTCCCGGCACAAGAAGGTAACCTGTGTCTATTTGGATGAGAAGGGCCAGCAGAAAAAAATAAGCGCCGAGGGGATCCTGGCGCGAGCTATCCAGCATGAGCTGGACCATCTTGATGGCATTCTTTTCATCGACCGCTTGGAGCCGGGGGCGAAGCTTTCCGTCCTCTTAGACGGCGCCAAATGACATAGCCAAGCCATACCAGCCCGACAGCCAATAGGCCCCAGGAAATCTCATGATAATACAAAGACAGGCGCTCCTGATGGGCGCCAATAAAATACCCTAAAGCGGCTAAGATGGAGACCCAGAGACCTGAGCCAAGGAAAGTATAGAGGAGAAATTGGCCGAAGGGCATGCGGGAGAATCCGGCCGGCAAGGAAATGAGCTGGCGAATGACTGGCACCAGCCGACCGATAAAAGTAGCGGAACGGCCGTTGGCCAGGAAATATCTCTCCGCCCTGTCTATTTTTTCCGGGCTCAAAAGGAAAAACTTAGCCCAGGGCTTAGCGACCAGGCGATAAACCAAGGGCCGGCCAAGATACAGGGCCAGATAATAATTGAAGATGGCGCCAATCAGACTGCCGACTATTCCAGCCAAGATGACCAGCCAGATATTAAAATGGCCCTGGCTGGCCAGATAGGCGGCCGGCGGCACTACGGCTTCAGAGGGAAAAGGAATGAAGGAGCTTTCGACCGCCATCAAAGCCGCCACTCCGAGATAGCCCAGGTCAGCGCTTAATCCTAAAAACCAATTTACGAAATTAGCTAGCATGGTAATAATATAGCATCCGCCTCGCGACTATGTCCAACCGACCACTTAAAACAATTTTCATGGGGACCCCGGAGTTCGCCTGCCCCGGCCTGAAGCGCCTAGCTGAAAATCCGGAATTCTCCATCCTGGCTGTCATCAGCCAGCCGGACAAACCGGCCGGACGGGGACAGGCGCTGGCCGAGCCGCCAGTAAAAGCGTTGGCTAAGTCATTAAATATCCCAGTGCACCAGCCGCTGAAGATAAAAGAGGCGACGGAGATGATAAAAGGGCTGGAGCCGGACCTCATCGTCGTTATCGCCTACGGCAAAATAATCCCCCAGGCTATTTTAGACATCCCTAAACACGGCTGCGTCAACGTCCATGCTTCCCTACTGCCCAGATACCGCGGTGCCGCCTGCCTCAATGCCCCCATCTTAAACGGCGACAGCGAAACCGGCGTGACGATAATGCTGATGGACGCAGGCCTGGATACCGGACCCGTCCTCAAACAAGAGAAAATTTCCTTAGACGGAAAAGAGACTCTGAGCTGGCTCCATGACCGCCTGTCCAAACTGGGAGCCGAGGCTCTGCCCGATGTCCTAAAAGGCCTGGCCGACGAAAAAATCAAGCCCCAAGCTCAGACTGAAACTGGCGCCACTTACGTCAAGATGTTAAGCCGTGAAGACGGAAAGATTGATTGGACCAGGCCGGCCAAAGAGATAAAGCGGCGCATCCGCGGCCTTAATCCCTGGCCCGGCACCTTCGCCCTTGCCAAAAACGGAAAAATTGTTAAAATATTAGAAGCTGACGAAAAAATCCCTGAGATTGGCCAAATCAAGCCAGGTGAAATCGCTTTAGAAAATGGCCAGCTGCTAATCGGCTGCGGCGACGGGGCGATTGCCATTAAACGCCTCCAGCTAGAAGGCGGCAAGCCGCTTGACGCCCAAGCCTTCGCCCGCGGCCACCGGGACATGATCAGCCAAACGCTTAACTAAAAGGTCCCTTCGTCTATCGGCTAGGACGCCAGGTTCTCATCCTGGTAAGAGGGGTTCGATTCCCCTAGGGACTGCGAGGTATCTCTGCGTAACCAGCCAGAGAGAAAATAAAAATATGAAATTTGAAACAATTAATCAGGAGGCGGTCAAAAGAGATTTTAATTCTGCCTTAGATGATTTGAAGACTCTTGTGGTCAGGGGCGGCTGGGAAGCTTCCATGGCGCTCGGCACTATTAGCCGAATTGCTGACGGCCAAGAATCCCCAGAAAAAGTCGCATTAGACTATCCCGGATGGCAAGCAGAAGATTTTGTTAAATTAAATAAAGAGATACAAAAATACACTAATGAAAGGTGGGAAGAGGACGAGCGGGAAAGACTGGCCAAAGAAAAAGGCGAAACAGTAAAGAGAAGCTTCGACAGAGTATTAAGGTTATTTAAGGGGGCGATGAAAAGCAAGGAAAGCCTTTGGCAAGATGATGAAACTTTTAACCAAATAAATGATTTAGCTGAAGGTAAGGCTGATATTGATAAAATTAAAAAATATTACCCCGGCTGGACCCAAGATGACTTTAAACAATTAAGCCAAGAGCTCACTAGCTACCGAGCCGAACTGGAAAGAGAGGAAATCAAAGAAGAACTGGCTCAAAAAAGGCAAGAAATAGCTGAATTGGAAAAAAAATTGGCTGAACTGGGATAATCAGGTGCCAATCCAATCCCCTAAGGACTGCAAAAATAAAAAGAATGCTTATTTACAGGCATTCTTTTTTATATATCGTTTTTCAAATTGTAGCTAGCCTCTTTTGATAAGCTTAACCAGCCCAATATTAGCGTCTACTTCAATTAAATCTCCGTCCTTGAAGATTTCCGTGGCTATCCTGGTGCCGATTACACACGGCTTCTTTATCTCTCTCGCTATAATCGCGGCATGGCAGGTGAGCCCGCCTTCATTGGTAACAAACGCAGACGATAACTTCATGGCTGGAAGGAAATTGGGGGACGTCATATAGGTAACGAGGATATCGCCCCTTTTTACTTTATTCAGTTCGCTCACTTTCATAACCACCTTGGCTATGCCTTTTATGTTTCCTGGCTGGGCTATAACCCCTTTTACTTCAGTGACATGCTTATTGTGGTTTAAATTAGGCCGCAACGGTTTTTCGAAAAAGAAAAGCTTATTTTTATAGCTGACGCTGCCAAAATTTTTAGGATATCTTAACGGCCGGCCGTCAATTAGACTGTGGATGGTATAATATTTCAAATCATTGAAATCGATGCCGTACTTGGCGGCAATCGCTTTAAAGATCGGACGGGCCAAAAAAATAAGCTCATAATAAACATCGGTTCTCTGCGTACGGAGATAGACCAACTCCCTAGCTTCTTCAAATGATTTCTTAAGGGCCGGGGGGATATATGGATAAACATGGACATGGTTTTTTTTGACGGTCTTTGAGTGCTCGATAATTTCTTTTAAATTATACCCCCTGGCAAAGCCGTCGCGCGCTCTCATCCAGCCATATTTCCGTACAAGAGATTTAGGGTCAGCCCCTTTTCGTATCTCATCATCCATTTGCTCCAATTTATTTTTTTTCTCCGGGTATGAAGCATCGCCAATAAACTTATCAATGTCATGATTAATATATTTTTGGGAAAGGCCTTTGATCTTTGGAAACAGGTAATGTTCTAAAAAATGGGCTGACCATATATAGGCGGTATTTTCAACTAAAATGTCCGATATTTCTTTTAATTTTTTCTGCGTATTTTCTTCCGGTTTTTCGGCTAATTTCAGTATCCTGCTTCGTTTACTCAAATAGAACTTATCAAGCCGTTCTGTAATTTCTGAAATCCTATGGGTTTTTAACCAATCTTGAATTTGTCCTTTCACTAAATCATAGACCCCTTCGGACCAATACCACTCGCCGTTATCGAACATAAAGGAAACTACTTCCCAGCCCGGCAAACCGATCTTTTTAAAGGCACGTTTCGAGCCGCCATCTTGAAAAGTGGAAATCATAAAAGCAAAAAAATCACGCTTTAACCACGGCTCCCAATCGAACTTTAGCGCTCTGTTTATTTGCTTTGATTCCATATATTTATTATATCATTTATTGAAAGTTTCCGCCTATTTCTCAATTTCCCCAATAATCCCATTAAAATTTTGAGAAATACCAGACTTTAAGACCGCAATATAAAAAGAGCATACGCAAGTACGCTCTTTTTATTTACGCCAACGTTAACCAAGGAAGATCTGGTAAGCATTAATCAGTCTCATCTTATTCTTTCTCTATTTTCTAAATAATTCTTTAAAGCTTCTTTAGTAGTCAGCCAATTTCGCCCTTCTTTATGCGCCTCTAGTTTGCCACTGCGAGCTAATAAATTAAGATACTTACCGCTAAACTTGGTGGCCGCGGCAAGTTCTGCCAAGCTAATATATTTCTCTTGGGGATTTTTCCTGGGTGTTAATACTTTAAGATAAATATCCAAAGTTCTCTCTACTGCTCTGGCAATAAAATCAACAAATGGAGAATAATTCCCTTTATCTGCCGAGGATAGAGCAGCGTAATACCGCCTCCGATCACTTTTCAATACAACAACCAATGGGAACCCCGACTGCATAAGAATAATATTCATTACCAACCGAGAAGTACGTCCATTGCCATCAAAAAATGGATGTATGTTTACTAACTTATGATGAATAATGCTAGCGAGTTCAACAGGGTTTTGATTTTTATTTTTTGAATACCATTTTATTAATCCGCTCATTAAAGCCGGCACATCTATCGCTTCTGGCGGCCTGTGATCCGACCCGCCAATAATCACGCCACTATTGCGATATCTGCCCGCCCACTCCCTGTCAATATTTTGCTGCACTATTTGATTAAGTGATTTTATTAAATTCTCTGAAAAAGTATTATGCTTATCTTTTTCTATTAACTCATATAAATAGTCTAAAGCCTCTTGATGGTTTTTGGCCTCAAGGTGATCTTTAAGCGGTTTCCCTTTAACGGTAACGCCTTCATTAATAACTAAATAAGTCTCTTTGAGCGTTAAGCTGTTTCCCTCAATTGCATTTGAATTATAAGCTAATTCTATTTCGAATCGCTCCTTTAGCTTTTTAACGGCACTGACCGGCAAGGGTCTAAATCCATTAAGCCTTTTAAGCTTTTCATCTATCCTATTTTTTAATTTTTGATCCAAATAAGTCATATATGCCTAATATGGTTTGTATATAAATTAAGTATATACCATATTAAAGGTTTAGTCAAGATGGGAACATAAAATCAGCGGGCCGATAAGCCAAGCGGCCGATAATCTGCCGGCCTAAATATGCTAGCTTGCCAAAAATAAATTCTTTTGTTATCATCAGATTTGACGGCAGAAGCCAATCTTCGCCAAAATAAGCGCCCATAGCTCAGTTGGTAGAGCAGCTCCCTTTTAAGGAGAAGGTCGTAGGTTCGAGACCTACTGGGCGTACATTTACCGCCGACTTAGCTCAGCTGGTAGAGCAACGGTTTTGTAAACCGTAGGTCGTCGGTTCGAATCCGACAGTCGGCTCATTTAACTCTCCGCCTCCAGCGGTTTTTTGTTGGCTACATGGGGAAAAGCTGAGCAAAAGCCAAGCTTGAAAAATAGCCCCCGGTGGGCTAAGATAAAGGGACTAGTAAAATCCCCATATGGCCCAAGACAATCTCATCGCCAAAGTTCCGCCCCACAGCCAGGAAGCCGAGGAGTCTTTGCTCGGCTCGCTTTTGATTGACAAAGACGCCATCATCAAGGTGGCCGACACCCTGATGCCCCAGGATTTCTATAAGGATGCCAACCGGATAATCTTCGAGACGATTAAAGAGCTATATGGCAACCAGGAACCGATAGACATCATCACCCTGGCCAACCGCCTGGAAGAAAAGAAACAGCTCTCGGCCATTGGCGGCCGAAGCTACCTCGCCCACCTGTCCAATGCCGTGGCTACTTCGGGAAACGTCGCCCACTACGGCGGCATCATCCAGCGCAAGGCGACGCTCCGGCGCCTCCAGCAGGCGGCGGCTGAGATCTCTAATATCAGCTTTGATGAAGAAAGAGATATTGATGAGGTGCTGGACGAAACGGAAAAGAAAGTTTTCGGCGTCTCCCGCAAATATCTCAAAAATGCTTTCCTGCCAATAGACAACTTGCTCACCGCCGCCTTCGACCGCATCGATGAGCTTCACCGGCACAGCGGCCGCCTGCGCGGCCTGCCCACCGGCTTCGCCGACCTAGACAATCTCCTGGCTGGATTACAGAAATCCGATCTGATTATCCTAGCCGCCCGCCCTAGCGTCGGCAAGACAGCCCTGGCCATGGATATCGCCCGCCAAGCAGCCATCAAAAGCAAAGAGGGAGTGGGTATTTTCTCCCTGGAAATGAGCAAGGAACAGCTAGTCGACCGCATGCTCTGCGCCCAGGCCAATGTCAGTCTTTGGAAAATGCGGACCGGCAACCTGTCCGACAAGGAAGATGACAATGATTTCGCCAGAATCGGCGAAGCCATGGGCAAGC
>ERZ795059.3431-NODE-3431-length-15418-cov-7.973768_pt1 | contig 15418 bp, 14 predicted proteins | sample MGYA00375143_ERZ795059 | MGnify/ENA primary metagenome ERZ795059 (study PRJEB30188, sample SAMN05720168) | activated sludge metagenome | isolation source: Anaerobic digester | place: USA | collected 2015-01-07 ... | reverse complement strand
TTGTCGAGCAAGGCCCTTTACACCTTACCTGGATGGATGATGAAATGCCATACACCGGATAAGCGGCCCTTCTTCATGCAGTCAGCCCCGAATATTATATACGAGTTCAAATGGGGACGAGATAAATATGTGTTACCAAAAGAGAACATTATCCATTTGAATGATAATCGTATTGAGATTGAAACGAACAATTGGGTAACGGGCCAGAGTTGGATGACATTCAACGCCGCGCCGATCAATAACATCCGTGAGGCATACCAGGCACGCGGGTTTATGATTGAAAACCGGGGCGCAATGGGTATCCTGGCAAACGTCGGCAAAGACGTTGCCGGGGTTGCACCTTTGGGTGAAGATGAAAAAAGAGATTTGAGGGAACAACTGGCACAATATGGCAGGCGAAGGAAAGAAGTTCCCTGGATAATCACCGGCCTACCTTTGGAGTGGAAACAGATCAGCATTGACAATCCTGCAAACCTGGGACTATTCGAGGAGGTGAAAGAAGACCGGATAACCTTGTGTCATGCCGCCGGGGTGCCTCCGGAACTGTTGCCCGGTGAAAATGGTGCCACGTATGAAAATCAGAAATGGGCTGAAAGGCGTTTGTACGAAAATACGATTATCCCTGAAGACCTGGAAAGGATTGAAGCGTTGAATAGCGCACTGGATACAGCTTCGCGGGGGTGGATTATCGTAGGGAGTTATGAGCATTTGAACGTATTTCAGGAAAACAGAAAGGAAAGAGGGGACGCAATCGCGCGGCTGATGAACGGGTTGAAGATAGCCCTTGACAGCGGGGCCATATCTGCGATTGAGATACAGCAAGAACTTGCGAAATTTGGCATAGTAGCACCGACAAAATGAACGAAATGGCTAAAATAGCGAAGGCAGAAGAAGTAGAAAAGTTGCGGCAACGGCTGAAGGAAAAGCAAGCCGCCGCGCAAAACAATCAAATCGTAAAGAAATGAAGATCCCGGAATTTTCAACGGTCAAAGAAAAGATCGACTTCCTGGTTAAAAATCAGGACAAGATCATAGCTGCGAAGAAGGCGCAAATGAAGTGCGCCGATGCGGTTTCCTTTGGATGCCTGGCCATATCGAAGGCCGGGGACGAGGTTGATAAAGCAAACAAGCCGGTAACGGATGACATCGATCAGGTCAAGGTTAAGGCGGTCATCAATACAACGAACCTTATGGACTCGCATGATGACGTACATTTGCCGGGGTTGTGGACGAAATCACTCAGGGAAAATAAGGACATCTTCCATGATCAGGAACACCGGCACGGCTTCGATTCGACCATTGCCGATTACGAAGACCTGAAGGCATACACTCAGGTTATGACCTGGAAGGAATTGGGGTTCAAATGGGAAGGCGAAACCGAGGCGTTGATCTTTGATTCAACCGTCAAACAGGAACGTAACGCGTTTATGTTTGGTCAGTATAAGGCCGCCAGGGTGCGCAATCATTCTGTCGGAATGCAGTATGTAAAGATATTTTTAGCTGTAAACGACAAAGAATATCCTACTGAAAAGAAGGTCTGGGATAAGTACATCGACCAGGTTGTAAATAAAGATGAGGCAGAAAAGCAGGGTTATTTCTTTGCCGTAACGGAAGCAAAAGTTATTGAAGGTTCGGCGGTAAAAAGGGGTTCGAATTGGGCCACGCCGACACTTGAAAACAATATGAAGGAGGAGCCGTCCGATGACACTCCAAAGGAGCCGGTAAAAACCACTCTTAATTCAGACGAGATTATCAAAAGAATTTATGAACATTTTAAAAATTAAACAAAATGGAAGAGAAAGAACTGAATACCTTGCTCGAACAGGTAGATCAGAAGGCCCAGACGGCTGCAAAGGCCGCCGCCGATGAGGCGGTAAAGGGACTTTTGAAGGCCGATGAGTTGCAGGCAAAGCTCGAAGAACTCCAGATTGACGGCAAGTCGATTAAGGAGATTGTCGAGGCGGTCATAAAACAGGGTGAAAAGATAAACGAAATCGAAACCCGCAAAGTTGACCGTAAAGAAACCGTTAAAGAGATCATGGCAAAGGAGTTTCCGAAAATCTCAAAGTCAATCAATGAGAACGGTGGAAGCTATAAATTCCGTATGCCGTCCGGGTATATCGGAAAGACTACCGTTGCCCTGACATCCATCACGAGCGACCCCGTAGGGATGATTGTTCCCGGCGTTGCTGAAATTCAGAGCCAGGCAAACCGTATCGCACCCTCGTTAAACCGGTTCCAATTAACACCTGATGACCATGGAGTCATCTACTGGACTGACATGACCACACGCACCAACAACGCCGCCGCACGTTCGGACGGGTCTGCTGCTGCTGAACAGGTATATGCCTGGACAGGTTACTCCGAAACAGTCGATAATATTTCGGCCATGATCCCGGTACACAAAGAGGCATTGAAGCATATCTCATTCATGCAGGGTGAACTTGAAAGGCTGCTGAAGGATGATTGCGCCGTTGCACTGGATGGCTACTGTTATACCGGATCAGGCACCGCGCCGCAGATCGGAGGGCTGTACACCCGTGCAACTGCATTCGATGCGGCTGCTTACATTGCAGCCGGCGGATTTACGCCTAAGTTTGCCAACATCTATGACCTTATCGTAGCTATGGCCGCCCAGATCATGAAGGCAACCAAGTACAACGTTGACCGCGCATGGATCAACCCGTACGATGCACTGAAAATGAAGCTGAACAAAGACGCCAACGGGGTTTACACGATGCCTCCGTTCGTGGTGCCTGGACCTAACGGCCCGGTTACTGTATCGAACATGACTATCATTGAGGCCAACTCAGTAACGGCCGGTACGCTGGTAGTCGGTGATTCGAGCAAGGCCACGTTATACGATAACGGGGTTGAGATCGAAGTAGGTTACAACCTTACCGGCGACTTCTCAAAGAGAATCCTGACCATCCTGGCCAACATGGAATGCTCACTGCTTATCCGCAATGCGGAGGTAGATGCGTTCCTGAAATCAGAGAACATAGACAGCGATGTTGCGGCAATCACTTACAGCGGTTCATAAGGAGGAAAGACAATGAAAAAGATATTCTTATTTCTCGGATTTGTTCTTTTTGCTATCGGATTGATGGCGCAGGAAAGAACCGTAAATGTGACCGTACCTTCAGGTAATACTTATTACAAGTATTCCGGCACGGCCGCTGACACCCTTAAAGCAACAACCCAGGATACTATTGACGTGGTATTTTGGTTTCGGGTTGACGAATATATCGAAAAGGTAGCGGTTAAGGCCCGCTTCGATGTTATCTCAGGTGCCGATACGACAGTCGCATTGACTGTAAGCGGTAAGGAATTTTCAGATCATACCACGTACACCGATGTTATCGCTTCGACTACTTCGAGCGCGGTTACGGCGAATAATACCGTTTTGGTCGTTACCTCTGATCCGTATACTGTTGAGGCGCAATATGTAACCGGTAGGGTAACCGCCGGAGATACGATTAACGTAGCGCACAACCATACGCCGTTTGATATGTCATACCGGTATTACAGATGCCGGTTTATCCTTCAGGGTAATGACTCGGTCGGTACAGGCATAAAGTTGGACGAGGTTGAAATCAAACTCTATACCGATTAAGCCATGAAGTTATTAAAGAAGTTCGGTCTGCATGAAGCAGGGGAAGACATCCAGGTCAATGAAACCCTGGAGAAACACCTCATAAGGGGTGGATTTGTGGAAAAGCCTGAAAAGCCGGTAAAGAAAGCTAAGAAATGAGCCTGATAGATTCGACATATTTCGTCCTTGAAATCAGTTTGCCTGAAGGTACTTATAACACCATCAGCGAACACGTTGACCGTTACGAGCGCGATATACTGATTCAGTTGCTGGGATATGACTTGTATAAGTTAGTCGCGGAATACGATTCGGGGACTTCGCCGCAACGGATAAAGGATATTGTCGAAGGTAAGGAGTACACGGATGGCGATTACACGGTTGACTGGCCTGGATTGGTGAACGCGGAAAAGAATAGCATATTGGCATATTATGTATATATTCAATATGTGAAAAATTATTCTGCGATGTTTACCAACATAGGGGTTACGGCTCCGGCTGCCGAAGGCGGTCAGGTCGTAGGCCCTGCGGGGTTAATTCAACGGGCCGGTTATAAATTGAGGGAACTGGCCGGATATCCTTTACAGGATGCTCTTGTCGGTTCCCTTTATAACTTTCTGGCATACCATGAGAGCGATTATCCTGAATGGGTTTTCAACGAGTACCGACCGCCAAATATGTTTGACGTATGAAGCCGGTTGTTGACATAATCGAAGGGGTTGTAGACCTGATGAGGCCAACGGATAACGTTGTGGTCGCTTCGGGGACTTCACCTTACACGGTGACAGGGCTGAATTATACGTATCATTTATTTGTCGGTCAGCAATTGAAATTCGTTGGTACGCTTCCATCGGTAACGGCATACGTTACAGTAGCTTCGATCGTGAGTAACACTCAAATAACCGTAACGTCTTCAGTCGAGTTGACCTCCGGGAAAGGAAACACCGGTACTCTTGTGCCTGTACTAAATTATCACCATGGTCATTTGATTGAGATCAGAAACACCTTTAAGCTGGCAACTCAAAAGGGGACAGTGAAAAAGTCGATGTTTCCGGCTATTATCTTAGTTCAGGACTTCCCGGAAGCGGTGAAGGAAAGAGATGTACAACGTGAAGCAACTTTGAGGCTGTTTATTTTGACTGATTCACAGCAAAAATACACCGCCGATGAGCGTTACACAAATACGTTCATCCCTATCCTTTACCCGTTGGAAGATAGGTTCTTTGAGGCGTTGGAAAATGCACCTTATATTCATTCGATCGGTGATTACACCAGACATGATCGGCTGTTTTGGGGGCGCACTGAAAACGCTGAAGGAACGGCGACGAACATCTTTAATGACTTTATTGACGCTATCGAAATCGAAAATTTAAAAATCACAACAGCTAATTGTTAAAGTTATGAGCAATTGTAAAAAAGCATATTTTTCAGGCTGGGGCACCTGTAAAAATCTATTGAAAAAGTGTTCAGGTGTAACCCTTCAGACGAAGGGCCAGACTTGGACGGACGCGACCATCATTGCCGCTTCCTCATGGCATACCGCCATTGCGGACGATGACTCCTCGGTACGGTCGGCGTTACCCTTCAACATCCTGAATTTCGAGAATACAACCGATGACATGGAGATTCTGACTTCTTCCCTGGGCCATAAGTTTAAGGGCAGCGATCCGGTACCTTCGGCGGTTGTGTACCTCAAATGTGGCATGGATGACTATCAGTGGTTACTTGACCATGACGGCCAGGAATATGAGATGTTCCCGCACTTTCAGGGTAACTCATTTTGGGCTTCGCGAAAGGCAGACGGTACCCTTAAGGGTTTCCGTTGCTCAATCGCGTTGGTTTCCGGGTTGCCGCCTGAAGACAAACTGATGTCGTTCAGAATGTTCCTGTTTTTCGATGAACCGGAGGAGTTCAAAAACGTGGTCGTTGTATCGCCTGACAATTGGAGGTTCAGCGACTTGATCAATTACGTACCGGTCGGATTGAAATTCAGGGTAACAACTGCATATTCAAGCGGAAACGTAACGGTATTGTGCGAGAAAGTCGGCAGCGGTGATCCGATGACCGGCCTGTCAAATACAGCCGACTGGGAGATAATGAGTTCCAACGCCACGCCTACGGTTGTGGTTACGGCTGTAAGTGAGGTCGGACTTGGGTATTATACCCTGACCATCAAAAAGGATAACGATGGCACCCCGGCGAACCTCACGGCAACCGATTACGTGATCATTCAGGCCCATGACGTGGATTCAACGCCTACCTACCTGACCTATCTGTCGGGATCGGTTCAAATCTATGGAGGATAAAAGATGAAGTACTCAATCAATTGGGCAGCAGCTCCGAAAGATTGGGCAAAGTTTCGCCGGTGGCATGCTATGGCATGCCCCGGTGATCCTCTGTCGGCTGAGGAGCGGTTTCGCCAGGAAGGGGGCCGCCTTGACAATCCCGGAATTAAGAAAAAGGTCAAATGATTTCGTCGCGAACCTAAACGGGTATATAGCGGAGGCCGTCAACTTTAATGAGGAGTTGGAGGACTTGAACAGGGAGCAATTGAAGGATAACCGCCGGGCTGATGACACGGCCATTTCGCCGGACTATTCGCCGCTTTATGCAGATTGGAAGCGAACTTTTCACCCTCAGAGTTATGGCGATGGACGGGTAAACCTTTTCCTTTCCGGTGATTTTTACAAGAGCCTTGAAATACGGGCGCGCGGGGATGAATATCTGATTACATCGGATATTTCTTACGCTTTGAAGCTGGCCCGGAAATATGGAAACATTACCGGCATTTCGCCCAAAAGTCAGCCCGCAGCGCAAAAGATCGTTGTACCATTATTGAGAGAGAAATTCAGACAAACAGTATTGTCATGAGTGATATAGAGCTGAAACGGCTGGCAATGCAATACAAGAATTATCAGGAGGCAAAAGGAGAACCGTTGACCTTGCAAGAGTTTTCGGAGTTGTTTCAGGAACTGTTAAAGCGTTACTTAAAATGATCCATTCGATTTATACCATGACCATAGGCCGGTACGGTCAACTTGACCGCACCCAGGATGCACGCCTGATGCGCCGGTGGTTTAATCCCTTCCCGGTAAAGTGGTTTAAGGGTCGGATAGATCGGTTTTTCGAGTCTGTAAGGGAATTGTTTACGGAAGACGGCGTAAATAACCAGCTTCAGGACGAGATCGAGCGGACTTACATGATCAATAAGATGCTTCAATTATCCATTCTTTACGATGCACTTTACGCCTGCCTTGTGCTGAAGGCCGGAATTGACATTACGCTTTTATTGTTGAACCGGGAACCTCGTCCGGTTCCGAACCTGGAATATTATAAGCAGCAAGTTATGGAGTTGACCGGCATAGAAATCAATGATTATGCTGATTTGCTGAAATTACGGGCGGAAATGACCCGGATGAGTGATAAGTTTGCCGAACGCTTCCCATCGGAGAAGGAGTTAGAGGATAAGCCCTCATTTTACCGGGCTGCGATCAGGGTCTTCGCGGCGTTGGATATGGGTTACAATGAACGGATGACGTTGGCCGAATTTGCCGAACTGAAAAAGGAGGCTGAAGACAGGTTAAAACGACTGCAAAAAAAACAGGACGATGGCGCAATTGGATGAAATAGTAGGCAAGAGTAACATACAGCAGGTTTTAGACCTGGACAAGGCTCTGATTGCGTTGGATGAAACGTTCAAAAAGGTTTTGACTTCATCCCAGACAACCGCCGGGGTGATCAACACTCAGATCGATTCGTACACCAAATTAAAGACTGTCCAGGATGAAACGGTAAAGCAGTCAAATAGATTATCTGAGGCCGAAAAGGAGGCTCAACGTATAGCGAAGGAACAGGCGGCGACGCTGGCCGCGTTGGACAAGCAAAGGCAGGCGGCGTATAAATCACAGGCAACCGCCGCGCAAAAGGCATACGATGCCGCGCAAAAGCAAGCGGCAAAGGAGAAGGAACAGGCGGCGGCGACGCTGGCCGCGTTGGACAAGCAAAGGCAGGCGGCGTATAAATCACAGGCAACCGCCGCGCAAAAGGCATACGATGCCGCGCAAAAGCAAGCGGCAAAGGAGAAGGAATTAGCGGACGCGATCAATATGGAGGTAAAATCTATTAATGACGCCCGCAAACAAAATGAGGCATTGACAAAGGCCCGCAATGCCTTGAATCAAAAAACAGCCGAAGGGAAAAAGCAGGCTGAAATTTACAATAAAGCCATAGACAAAAACACTCAGTTCATCCGGGAAAATTCAGACGCGGCGACAAAACAGCGTATGAATATCGGCAACTATGGCAGTGCGCTTAAAGGTATAGGGTCTAAGTTGATGGGAGCGGCGGCGGCGTTTGGCCTTGCTATCGGAGCGGCTGAAGCATTTAAGAAGGTGATCAATTCCACGGGCGCAGCGCAGGACTTCTTTGCCCGGCAAACTGAAGGGCTAAAATCAGGAATTGACTTTTTGGGCAAATCTTTAACTACTCTCAATTTTACAAACCTTATCAGTGGTTTCCGGGAGGCATTCCGGGAAGGGAAACGGTATGCCGATACTTTGGACGAAATCGAAGACCGTCAAATAGCTCTGGGTATTGCAACGGCTGATATTGAAAGTCAGATACTTGATCAGAAATTAATTTTAAAAAGCAATGCCAGTAGTATCGAAGCTAAGGAGGCCGCAATAGCTAAGATACTTGAATTGGAGCAACAAAAGTTAGACGAAACTCAAAAATTAAACGATCAGGCTTTAGATAATGCACTGCAAAATGCAGCTAATATGGTATTTGGTGAAGCTAAAGCAAATGAAGAACGTAAGGCATTGATCAAAGATTACGTTGCTGCCAGTGGTGCAGCCCGTGATCAGCAAATTGCAGACGTTAAAAAGGCGCAGGCCCTTCAGGACGGTTTGAATAAACTGATCAAAGTCGAAATAACTGCGCGCGGTCAGACTATTCAGGACACCAGGGCATACAATGCGGCGTTGGCTGCATTGACGCCGGAAGAATTGAAACTGTTAGATATATTGCAAGTATCGAAATTATTGACTGATGAAAAGCGTGATGCTATCGGAAAATTGGCAGAACAGGAGCTTAATAATGTCAATGACCGTAAGAATGCACTGTTAGAATTGGAAAGATATGAGAACCGTTTAAGGAGTGAGTATTTAAAACAGGAGGAAGATTTAGCCGATCAGGTCGGACAGGTTCAGGAAAAAGTTATCGGACAAAAGGCACTGGAAGAAGCAAAAGCGAATGAAGCGATCAAACTTTCTGCAAAAGGCACAAACGCCGAAATAACCGCCGCTCTTCAAAGTTCAGTCAATCAGCAAATCGCTATTAAAGGAGGTTTATTAACTCATTCTGAATCCTATCTTGAACAATTAAAAAAGCAACAGGAGGCCGCACACCAGGAAGAACTTGAAAGGATCGAAGCTGAAAAAGAGGCCAAAATGCAGGCCGCTCAAATGTACCTCAACGCGGCGGCTGACTATGGCGGGCAACTCTTCGAGATCAATCAGATGCTGATTGACAATGAAGTCAGGAAAATGGAAGAGGCGAAGGCCTACGAGCTTCAAATGGCCGGGGACAATGTGGCCAAACGTGAAGCCATAGAAAAGAAATACGACAAAGAAGCCACGAAATTAAAGCAGAAACAGGCTAAGCAAGATAAGGCGCAGGCGTTATTTAACGCAATTATTAAGACGGCGCAGGCCGTCCTTGCTGGCCTTGCTTTTGGGCCGCCTTTGGGTTATGTCTTCGCGGCATTAAATGCAGTTTTGGGCGGTATTCAGATTGGACTTATAGCCTCGCAGCCTATCCCTCAATTTGAAAAAGGGACGGAGAGCGCACCGGACGGGGTTATTTCAGTGGCTGAAAAGGGTCAGGAGTTGATTAAAACGCGGTCGGGTAAGGTATTATTGGCAAAGAAACCGACGCTTTTAGCCGGCATGAAGGGTGCTAAGATTTTCACCAACGAGCAAACCGAAGCCTTGCTTGCTATGCAGAATGTAGGATATGACAGTAAGGAGTTGCGACAAACCCTGGATAAGAACAACCGGGATTTGATCCGGGCGATAGAGAATAAAAGGGAGGTTCACATCACACCGCCGCGCGGGTCAAGGATCACAGCCCGGGAAGGCAACTATTATAAGAACTATCTTGCGACAAAAATAAGGTAATGGCACACCGGCAAACGGCATTGATGGCAGTGAGTGAGCGGACGAACCCGGGCCGGTACAGGTTCTATTTGCATAACTCAACATACGGCCTTTTAGAGATCGGCGCGCCGGATGGATGGAATAGTGCGAAATATCAGATTAAAAGAGATACAAAGTATTGGGGCGTTACCAGGGTTATATCCTTCAATGATTTGATCTTTTTGAAGGCAGCCCGCGACTACATCAAAGACGTTTACGAATCACAGGGGATCAACGCGCTGATCACGTTCACCGTTACCCGCCTGGATGATACGACCGGAGCGTATATCAATTATTTCACCGGGAAGCTGGATCTTACAACCTATAATATCGAGCAGATCGGCGTACATTGTCAGGTGTTGGACACCTCATTTACGGAAAAGGTCAGGAACCGGGAAAACACGAAGGTCAATATAAGGCAGCGTATAAGTATCGAAGGGTTCGAGGTGCCAGCCTTTACCGATGAGTTCCCGCAATTGATTTTACCGGTATATGAGATTAGAAAGTTTGCAATTTGGGAAAGAAATACGCCATATACAACGACAGACCTGAGTCATTACGTTCCCTTGCTTTTGACCACAACCGACCTGAATGAAGCTCAATCGCAGGAAATAGCAGCAACGGAGGTAATGTTTCTTTCGTCTGAAAGTGATCGCCCTTGCACTTTGAAGGGAAACATCACGGGCGAAGTGCGCGTTTCAAGCCCGGTTGCTTTAATAAGAATTACGATCAGGCTTTATGTTAACGGTGCGGTTGAAAATACATGGATGTTAGAAAATGATTTTCCTTCAAGTCAGTTGGATTTTACGGCTGATTTTGATGAGAGTTTTACGGTAAACACGGGAGAAGATATATATATTACCGCTTCTGTTTTGGATAATGGCGTAACTAATACGGTTGAATATACCGATATTACCCTGCAATTGGAGGAAAACTATATCTCTTTGCCGCAAAGAACAATATTTGCATGGCCATATTATGAAGCCCTTTTAAGGGTTTGCCAGTTGATCGGAGATAAGAATGACGCTATTTATAGCGATTATTTCGGACGGACGGATACACCTATTGAAACCTATGCCGGTGATGGGCAATTAGGACACATCACCAGGGGGTTATTTATCCGTGGAACCATTACGATAAATCCAACCGTTGCGATGAGTTTTACAGACCTATTTCAGTCGCTCAATAGTGCATTTTGTTTGGGTGCAGCAATTGAAAACGACCGGGTAAGGATTGAAAACCGGCGGTATTTCTTTTCCGATACGGTTGTGCTGGATTTGTCGAGCCGGATAGTTGACGAGGTGATCAGTAAGGAGGTAGTCCCCGACTTGCATTATTCTTTGATAAAATCAGGTTACAAAAGTTTTGAATACAATGCAATAGGGGGGCTGGCAGAATTTAACACTCAATTGCAGCATACGACCGTAATTTCGGTACTGGATAAGCCGTTGGATATTGTAAATAACTCAAGAGGCGACACGCAGGGGATCGTCAAATTGCGGCAATCCTGGGGGTCAAGCGAAGACCAGGAGGCAGACGAGCATTTATTTTTAATTGACAGCATTCGGGACGGACTGAATTTCAAGGCCCGCACAAATGAAGGATTTGACCACATTGAAGGCGGCGTTGACGCTACTCAGTGGCTGAATGTGTTTCTTTCGCCTGCCAGATGTTTGAGGCGATGGGGTGCAGTTATACGGGCCGGACTGGAAAAGAACCTCGGTACTTATTTGCGTTGGCAAACAGCTGACAAAAATACCACTTTGCGCAGTCAGTTAACGACGGAAACGGCTGAAGTGATAGAAAATGCTGATATATTGGTTAATGACCTCGAATCCCCCTGGTATTGCCCTGAATATTACACTGTCGAATGTGTGATGTACCCGGACGAACTGGAAACGATCAAAACGAATCCAAAAGGATTGATCAAGATTGCGGCGGATAAATACGGATGGATTTGGGAGTTAAATATGGAGGCAGAGGAAAATAAAGTATCTTTGAAATTATTAAGGGCTAATTTAGACGTGGTGACCCCGGTATGATCTCAGTAGCAAGTTCAATAAAATTCAGAAAATCGGACGGCCTTCTGGCTTCGTTTGATAACACTATGTTTGAGGATGAGAGCCATTTCAGGATAGCGAAACGGCAGTATTATCAAAAGCTGTTTGCAACGGATACCATCACCGTTCAGGCCGAAGTCGACACCGATCAGACCATTGCACTCTATAAGAGTGAGGGAACCTCTAAAATGGGTGCGGTAACGTGGGGGGACTGGACGGCAATGACCGGCGAAGCGTTGGTGTTTTCCGGTGCGGCGTATGACTATTGGGAGGTCGATATAGACTTTTCAACCATGACCAAAACTAAAGTTAAGTTTAAGGTTGAGATTTTGACCGGGGCAACGGTCGATGAAACGTGGTTAAGTGAGCCGGTCGAGTTGGTAACGGACGATGGAAGTTATTTACAGATCGAATTTTTCAATTTAGAGAATGCTTTTCGGGTTTATTACGTCAATCCTACTCCAGCAGATCGGATCAGTCATTTGATCAGGCTAAAGGGGTGGTTACGGAAATACAAGCCAGCCGGGGACACATCGGTTTACGATAACCAGGACGAGGTGGTCAAAACAAAGGACGAGGTAAAGCGAATGATGACACTGGAAACGGATGCTATTCCGGCGTACCTTGCTGAAATGTTGGTTGTGGCGGTGGCACACGATAAGTTTTTTGTGAACGAGGTTGAATTTGTGGCTGAAAAGAAGCCGGAGTTTGATCTTGGTAATGGAAATCTGGCTTCTTTGACGTGCGAACTTACTCAAAGAGATGTGATCGGGCTGAACGCCCACGATGTAGGATTTGATTGCGATTCAATAACAGATACTGACACTATGGTACTTCAGGAAATTGATTTGGCCGGGCAAAAGTCGTTCACTGTCCCGGACGGGTATTTGATTGCACACATCACCGGTCATCGGACGGCGGGCGACCCGGTGGTAATTGCAGGCACCACGCCGGGTGGGTCTGACATTCTGCTGGATATGGCCCTGAATGCAACGGATAACATATTTCAGACGGCTATAATAGGCCGGGAAATAGCCGTTTCGGGTGATGCAACTTTATACGTGGATGTGAGCGGGGCTGGCGCAACGGCTTCGATTTATGTATTACTTTTAAAAAACAGGCAGGCATGAAAAGATTAATCTATTTACTACTCTTATTTATACCGTTTCTAAATTACGGTCAAACCAATTCCTTCGATGTGACAAAGGGCACTATCAGGAGTCATTTACGTATGGTTCCAAACGCTTCACCGCCTTCAAACGTGCTGATCGGTACGCTGTATTTCGATACCGATACAAATTACTATTGGTTTGACGGCGTGCAATGGCAGCAGTTTGGCGGCGGTGATAGCTACTGGACCTTATCCGGCGACACGCTGGGGACGTCTTATAATGTGCGGTTAGATTCGTCGTTTCTAATGCAGGCTGGGAAATGGCATATCGGATACGCGAAAGAGGACCAGCATGATGATAATGCAGACAGCTTAGTCTATTTGGGTTATTGCGACTATAACAACACCGGCAAAGTGTCTACTATCGAGGTTCGTAAAAACGATTCAGATACAAATTATTATATATACATGTATGCAAGAAGTAATAAAGGAAGCACGCAATACACTCAGACAGATTCAACTATCGTAATAAATTCCGAAAACATCTACATGCCGGACATCACCGCGACCGGAAAGAAGTTCGAACACCTTGTCGGCATATCGCCGGACGGGCGGTTGTTTCCGCAGCCGCTGGCAAGCGGTTACGATTCGATCGTCGAGTATGCTATTGCGGCGGGTGGTTACGGGAAGGAGGACGTTTTGGATGTCGGCGGCGCGGGTGAAAAATACACCGACTTTTCGACGGCGGTTGCGGCGGCCGGTGCCGGGGATGTGATCGAACTTTCCTCCGCTACCTTTACCGAAAGCGGAACGGTAACGATGCCGACAGGATCAACTTTGAGGATATATGAAGGCGGTCTGCTGTCAGGAACCTTTACGTTGGTCGGGGACAATACCCGGCTGGATGCCGGGCTTTATCAGTGCTTTGGTAGCGGGGTTACAATTACCGGAACATGGGTAATTGATGAAGTACACTCGGAATGGTTTGGTGTGACCGGAACAGGCAATGAAACTGCATTATTCAGAAAGATGGTCAACTTTGCAAATCTCAGTACCTCCGGCAAATTAATAAAAATGCAACCTGGGACATTTACAATAAATGCAATAAGACTATACAGCGATATATCATTTATAGGTTCTGGGATTGATGCCACAATATTCAATGTTGTCAGTGATACTGGATTATGGGTCAAAGGCAGCTCTGGTAGTGAAATAAATGTAACTTCTGACATTTTAAAGGGGGACACCGTTATATCAATAGCAAGTGTAACAGGACTAGTGAAAGGAGATTATATTTTCATATCATCATACGATTCAATTAGACCAGACCTTGAAGACGATGAACGAAAAGGAGAATTAGCCCAGATATATCGAATTAGTGGCACTGATATTATTTTAAGCACAGGTGTTAGTGATGACTATACTACCTCCCATAATTGCATTGTTAAGGAGTTGTCAATGATAAGGAATATTACTATTAAAGATTTAACTCTTGATTTTTCTGCAAATACTACTAATGAGGGAATAGGTATATGGTTGGATAAAAGTATAAATCCGATAATTGAAAATGTAAAAATTGATGGTGCAAGAATGTCTGGGTTGCAGACAATGCAAACAAGAGGTGGATATTTTAATAATTTGAATATCTATGATGCATTAATGGACGGATATGGCTACAGCGTTCAGCTTGGATGCGGCAGTGATTATAATGTTGTTTCAAACTCAATCCTCATTCACGCCAGACACTGCATTGATTTGGGCCAAGGTGTTCTGACTGGTGGAGTTAACCGGTATAATCATTTTAAAGACATAACGTGTGAAGGTTCATATAAAGGATCGGGCTGGGTGCTTTCGACACATTTATCATCTCAAAGAAACATTTTTGAAAATATTATTATTAGAAATGGATTAGTCGGTATAGGGACAAGAGGGAGCCAGAATACTTTTATCAACTGTGAAATTTACAATACTGTTAAAGGTATTTTTCAGCTTTGGGGAGATAGCAATGTTTATATTAACACTGTCATCAGAGATTTCAGAGATTTGGGCATCCAAGTTTCGGGAAGTGCATCTAGATTAATTATGAATGGCGCCACGCTGACATCATTATCCAGCAGCGTTCCTTGCATCGTCATTGATAGTACTGAGTTTGGGCATAAGTTCAGAGATATAACGGCTTACGCATACAAATTTGTTATTTTTGCAAATAACACAACCTCAGATCATTCTTTTATTAATTGCCATTTTAAATCTCCAAATATATCATCCACATACGGCTATTATTTCAAAAATGATAATTCAGCGAATGCAAGATTCCCATTTCAAAATAATATAAAAATAATTGGGGGGAGCATAGACGCCCACTGCCCTATTTATTTCACCGATTATTGGAGTGGAGTAGAGTTTTCAAATGTGAATATTCAAGGGCGAAGCAGCAGTTATGGTATATATTCATCAGG
>ERZ795059.3429-NODE-3429-length-15419-cov-6.400937_pt1 | contig 15419 bp, 12 predicted proteins | sample MGYA00375143_ERZ795059 | MGnify/ENA primary metagenome ERZ795059 (study PRJEB30188, sample SAMN05720168) | activated sludge metagenome | isolation source: Anaerobic digester | place: USA | collected 2015-01-07 ... | reverse complement strand
AAAATTCATACTCTAGTGGAAAGCTCTGTAGCAGAGCTGCCTCACGAAGGGTTATTGCCCGATCTTGTTCTGGATGTCCAAACCTCCCATTACTCAAACCTGTGCAATAGGTTGTCATAGTCGGAGCAACATCATCCCATTTCATTCTACCATATACACTATTGAAATCTTTTCCTTGCTGTTTTTTGTGACATTCCAACCAAAGACTCTTATCCCAATCTCTCCAAAATCCTCCTTCCTTGGTTGCAATTATTCTTTTCTTGTTAAGTTCAGACAGTTTTCTAGCTCTATGTAATCTATCAGACGGATGAGCAATACCATCTTCAATTGGAGGAAGGTGCCCTATGGCCTGCCGAACCGTTTTATAATTTTTACCTACAACGGTTTTCTCTATCAATTTTATCTCACCTAATTTTGAAGCTAACAAGATAAGCCTCTTTCTTCTTTGAGGCACATCATAATCTTGTGCATTAACTATTTCCCACGAAACAGAGTATCCATTGTTCTTTAAGCGCTTCAAAAAATCTGTAAAGACTTTACCCTTATTGAATTTAACCAAAAGCGGGACATTTTCCATCGAAACAATTTCAGGCTTTACCTTTTCAATTAAGTCTCCAAATGAGTAGAGCAATTTCCATTTTTTGTCACTTCTTTGTTTTACAGTTTCGTTCTCACTTTTTTTATTATAAACAGAAAAGGGCTGACAAGGAGCACATCCAACAAGTATTTTCATCTTCCCTCTTGTGAAATAGGACCTCAATTCTGAAGCTCCTAATTCAGTAACATCTTTATGAATGAACTTGGACTTATTATTTTTCTCAAAAGCATATTTACAAGAGGCGTCAAAGTCTATTCCCGCATCTACTTTAAATTTTTCAAGTACAAAGCCATGGGTAAGACCACCGACACCACAGAACACATCCGTGACTGTGAAATCTTTAATTGACATTTTTTTTTTCTTCTTAGCCATTTATATTTTTTCTAGCTTCAACCATCCACATACGAATTCAAGGACCTCGGAAGGATCAGATTCAGTAGCTAATGCAATCAGATAAAGTTCATCAGCTCTAAGTTTTGTCGAAGCATTATTTGAGAGTTCGCTTAATCTAGTTTTACTAATACCGGTCTTACGGGAAATACTAGCTCGATTAATAGATTTCTTGGCCAAAAACTCACCCAACTTAGTCATTGATCATATTTTCAGAACGTTAATTTAGCAATAAAGAACAAATGTTTATAAAATAGAAACTAATCAAGAGCAATCTTCTTCCGGAGTTAGCAAAAAAAGCCCCCTAAAAAGGGAGCTCTGAAATTGAACACTCAAGCCACAAGAACCTGAGGAAAACCTCCCTTATGCCTGAAGGGAAGAAAGAGAACATGAATGGCTTGACACCAAAGCGAACGCCAACCGATAGCCACCAGCCACCGAGATTGACTTTTAATATATATTTAAACATGACGCACCACACGGGACCGGATAGAAAGGTGCAAGGGCTGCCGGAAAAAAATACTACCCGAGGGATGTGTGTTGGAAGGAGGGGAGGGTGGAGATTTTTTTACGAGCAGGCGTAGCGAACCCTTGCACCTTTCTATTCCGCACGCCCGTAACTTTGTGTTATGTTTAAGTATATTTAGTAATGGATCGATTCACTAGAGCTTGGGACAATAGGAATTCTTGTATTGTTCATATTCGCGAACTTCCGAAGTCCCGCAATGGTGCTAAATGTGGTTGTATTTGTGTGGAATGCAATAGCCCACTTGAAGCACTTCAGGGAGATAAGAATGATTGGTCATTTAGACACCAATCAAATACAATATGTAAAGGCGGTCCGATGACTGCGCTGCACATACTGGCTCAGGAATTACTTTGTGGCGATAAAACAGTAAAAACGAAAAGAGGGGAGGTCCCCTACTTAAATGCAACCAAAGAATGGCCAATACCTAGATCCCGTTTCAAAGCTGATCTTGCTGGAATAAAAGCTGATGGGTTTCAATTTCTAATTGAAATATTTGTGACTCATAAGCTGAAGGACGAAGACGAAAAAGTGAAGTTTATCCAGGAAAATAAATTGCATTCTATAGAGATCGATTTAAGTAGGGTGGATCCAGAAATTGGAAGGGACGATTTGCTAAAGTTACTGTTGACTGATATGGCTAAGCAAACAATTATTTACGCGCCTTCCAAAAATCAAGATGAAATCATTGAATCCTCTAGCAAAGAAATCAAAAAAGGAAATTGGTATGATGAACTAATTCCACTAGCAATTATCGCGGGAGTTTGTGTCACAATTTACAAGTGCATCACTGGATCCAATAGACGAAGGAAGCGATAATTTAAAATCAACATAGTATGAGCGATATCCATATAGACGACCTAATTGAAGAACTACATATTCCAATCAATCATATAAGTATTGAGGGCAACACAATTTACATTGGAACTGTAGGAACTTGCTTGATCAAGGGTAACGGCATTATTAAGTCCTCGCTGAACTGGGAAAAGATTTACGAACATAACAAAGAGAAATTGGCCGAACTGATCTATGCTATGTATCAAACCAAAGTTGATAAGTTAGAAATAACTCCCAAGCCTGACCGTGTACTAGAATTGAAATTCAAAGGTACGGAGATGTACTTACCAAGCGTTCAGTACAGTTACCATACTAATGGCGAGTGGACATTTCAAAGAGCCTCTATACGCGAAAAGTAACTGCTAAATGGCGCGGTGGCCTGAGCCAAATGCGGGGTGGCGAGATGGCATGTGCGTGGAAGCATATTTGGCTCTTGATTTTTTTCGTTCTTTTTGCATCAAGGCAAAAAGAACATAAAAGATCGCGTAGCGAACACCGCTGAAGTTCTGGTGAGCTTTAGCGAACCTAATAAACTAATTCAGTGAGTGTTATCGGATAAGAAATAAAAAAAGCTTTCACCAAATCAGGGAAAGCTTTATTCTATATTTTCAGACTCCATAAATGGAGTTCATTAATTTCACCCCGGAGTCGAACCCGGAACCTTGACTTTCTTACAGTCGCGCTCTATCCAGTTGAGCTAGTGCAAAGTTTTATTATATCAAATGTAATTATAAATACATGTAGGAATCAAGCATGTGTAATGCTGGCTTTGGTTGGCGCCAGGAATGCGCGGCCTGCATTACTTATGCTTGGCGCGTTGGTTGATTAAATGCGCGTTGGCAAAAAACTTTTGTGCCGTACTCTTTATCGTTTAAATAGACACTCAAGGACGTGGTGCAAATGGCCCGGATGAGCGCGGCCTTGAGCGGCTATTTACACATAACGTCAAATTATATAACTGTGCGGCTGGCTTGTGCGAAACAATCCGAATCTTCAATCCGAAGGCTAAAACCCCCAGACCAGCGTAGCCAAGGCATGGCGCGGATGGCACGCTGGGATGGTTAACATAATATGATTATAGAACTGAGCGTGAGGAACTTGGAAAGGCAAGAGTTATATAATTTATATTATGTTAAATACATATCTTAACTGCCTTTCCATTAGCGTAGCTTCTAAAGCGTATAAATGTGTAGCTGATAGCACGAGGTCCCCGATCATTAATCTGTTCTGTGTGTTTAAAAAAGACTGTCATTCTACTGTAGACTGAATCCGGGCTAATCCCGAACCCCTTGGATTGGTGAACAAAAAGCTCGATTTTTCCACTCAATTGTTGATTAGCGTTCAGAAATTGATAGACACTACCTTCGGTAGGATAAATACAGTATTAGATACCCCGGCAAGTCAAATATCTTCGGTAACTTGTTTTAACATGAAATAAATTCACCGTGAAATCCAATAATTATGTGATCTCCTACCACGCGTTGCGACAGCTCATCGGGATGTTGGGCATGGCTTTGCCCTTTTTATGTTGGGGCACAAACGCTTTCATAAATGACTTAGACTTACTAAACAATCCACTCGTTGTTGATCTGGAAAAATCACAACCCTATCAGGCTGGGGCAAATTTGAAATCCTCCATCAGTCATTTCTATTATACTGCTGCAGGTCCAATTTTTACAGGTGTGCTCATAACGGTCGCGATTTTTTTAGTGTGTTATAAGGGGCATGATAAAAAACCAAAAGAAGATAAATATGCCTGGCTTTCGGATAAACTTCTTACTACGCTGGCCGCAGTGAGCGCATTTGGTATTGTTGTTTTTCCCACAGGTTCAGATCATGACATTACGGATAACCTTCACATCTTTGTCTCTTCCGCAGAAGCCGGTGCTATGCACTTATCCTTTGCTGCACTTTTCTTTTTGGTGATTGCCTTGTTGTGCATCGTCAACTTCCGAAGACAATCCAATAAAACATTTATTAAAAATGCCGAAGGTACTCTATACCTTATCTGCGGCTGGGGCATGATCGCTTGCCTGGGGTTGCTTGCACTTTTTAGTTTTACTCCGCTTAAAAATGTAGCCTGGATGCCAGCTAACCTGGTATACGCTATGGAAACCATTATGTTGATTCTGTTTGGCGTGGCGTGGCTCGTAAAGGGAAAATCAAAACCAACCGAGGTTTTATTGAAAAGCATTTAGCCAACGCCAGTTCCAGCAAACGCTACTGTAAATTTATAGATCCTTAACAAATAGTGACTCTTAAGTACACGATCACTATTGGGCAATTAAGATATCTTTTTCATTCCTTACTTTAAGTCGAATTCCAGCGCTTTTCATCTTATTGGGTGAACATTTCTATTGAGAAGTAACGTAGAATTCTGTGGCACTTTATCACTTGTGTGGTTCATTCTCCTCACTCTGCCCCATCAGTTGGTCTCAAAAAGTCGATTTAAAATCGGTATGATGATTTCATAAGCATGTAGAAAGTGATCCTTCCATCACAATCTAAAAAACGAAATATGAAAAAGTTACTCGCACTCGGTGCATTCTGTTTGATCGCACAAATGAGTTTTGCTCAATATGCATTGAATAAAGGACAAGCTCAGTTCAATGCTGGCGTTGGATTGTCATCCTGGGGAGTGCCTGTATATGCAGGCTTTGACATCGGAGTTCATCGCGATATATCCGTGGGAGGAGAAATGACTTTCCGATCCTACTACCATGGCTATGATAATAACCGATATCATCATAGCATTGTAGGTTTGGCAGGTAACGGTAATTATCATTTCAATACCGTATTGAATATGCCAAGAAATTGGGATTTCTATGCCGGCCTAAATCTTGGATTCTACTTTTGGAATTCAGACAATGACTATCGCGGTGATCACACTTCAGGGCTACAACTCGGAGCACAGGTTGGTGGGCGCTATTATTTCACTGACCGATTTGGTTTAAACTTAGAAGTAGGTGGCGCACCTTCCCTTTCGGGTGGCAAGTTTGGAATTACGCTTAAGCTTTAATCGAACTAAGTGTAAAGTAGAATGCATGAGAGAATTTATTTCTTTTGTGCATTCCTTTCATTTTTCAGCCGAAGAATTTACCGGTTTACCTTTGCGGGCTCATTCTTAATCCTAACAACAATATTCTCCATTAATCGCTTTAGATTGTTCGGTAAACTAAATTGTATGGGAGAAGACGCAGAGGCGGTTGTCTTTTCATAGCCAGCCAGAATCCGTGGATCAATCAATCCATTCATGGTATATAAAGATGCTTGTCTGGCGAAATCATTTCTGGTTTTCATTTGAATATCATTTTACAATACAAAGAAACGGTGATTAGATCTTGTAGGTGCTTGTAAGTAATGAAATCGTAAAACTAGTCGATGCAATGCGTTCAAAATGAAATCTTAAGCAAACGGTTGCAATTACCTTAATGATAAGCGAAATCAATTCGGACTTTCTCAGATAGTTTTAATCAAGTGGTATTATTAAAAACAAAATCCCTGCACATCACTGCACAGGGATTTGAAAATGAGTCTTAAAATATTCTATCGGATCTCTGGTGCCGGAGGATTCGGCAAGCCTATTTGTTTTCCTTCTAATGATTTCAGCACTTCCTGAATGGCGCGTTCAAGTTGTGGGTCAATACCTTTTGCTAATTGAGATGGATCATCGATCACTTCAATATCCGGATCAACTCCATGTCCTTCTTTAAACCACGTGCCATCCGGATTAAACATTCTGAAAGTTGGTACGGTAATGTTTCCTCCATCAATTAAAGCTGGCGCTCCCGAAATCCCAATAAGTCCGCCCCATGTGCGCATCCCAATCAATGGACCAAGTCCAGCTTTTCTAAAGTAATCCGGAAATGCATCACCTCCAGAACCACTCCATTCATTCATCAACATTGCTTTGGCACCGAAGTTACCTACCGGTGGCCATTGCCAGGTTTGTCCATCTCGTACATCCCAATAGGCCAATGGTTTTCTATTCAGTAATTCAACAAAACGATCTGGAATTTGTCCACCGTTATTAAATCGTTCATCCACAATCATTCCGGGTTTGTTATGTTGTGGATAGAACATTCTTACCAATTCATACTGACCATCTTCAACGCCCGTGCTGGGCACATATACATATCCTACTTTACCATTCGTTGCTTCATCAACGCGTTTACGATTGGATTCAATCCACTCCAGGTTGCGCAATCGTGTTTCATCTTCCATCGGATCAACCAACACTTTCCATGAACCTGTCGTGGATGCCGAACTGTTAACGGTAAGTTCAATGGTTCCCTTGTCTAATCCTTCAAATGCTGCCCATGGATCTTTCGATACATTCATCGGAACATTGTTAACAGCCAAGATAAAATTACCTTCTTTGATTTTTAATCCGGCAACATCTAACGATGATCTAATTTCACTATCCCATGGTGCACCTTTTATTATTTTCTGTACATAGTATGCACCATCTTTTAATCCCCAGTTAATTCCCAAATAGCCTACACCTTTGCGTAACGCAGAAGGTGAGTCTCCACCACCACGGTAGGTATGAGAGGCATTGATCTCCCCTATTAATTCACCAATAACGTAGTTTACATCCCAGCGTGTAACAGCATCATCGATCAATGCACCATACCGTGTGCGCATGGCATTCCAATCAACACCGTGCATTTTTTCGTCATAGAAGAAATCACGTTCCAGTCTCCACACATCATTGAAGATTTGTTTCCATTCTTCGCGCGGAACAACGGTCATTTCCATTTGCTTCACGGGCATGTGCTTCGACACATCCGGGTTTTCAGTGATGTCAACAATTGAATATTCGCCTGATGCAGATATCATAATCTTCTTTCCATCCGCTGAAATCGTAAAGGCATTAGCATCCTTTACAATTGTTTTCTCTTCGCGTTTTTCCAAATCATAATACGTAACTGGATTCTCCTTTGCACTTGATCCTGCATTCTGGAATCGCTGATAAACTAGCTTTCCGGATACGGCCTGAAGTGTTCCAAAATATCCAGCGTCAATAGGAAGTAAAACCATACGTCCTTCAAATCCTTCAAAGGTTATGACAACGGGTTTACTTTCTTTTTTCTCGTCTTTATCTTTATCCTTGTCATCCTCTTTTTTCTTATCTGTTTTCTTAGACTTATCATCTTTCTTTGCATCATCCTTTTTCTCTTCTGAAATGGCTGACTCATCATTCTTTGGTGCCAGTGGAGACGCAATATCTTTTGTTAATGGAAAAGCCGCGATCATGGTAGCGTTTGGATACGACCATGAGTTATCAAAATCGCTATACACCGGACTGAAGTTTCGATTGGTTAATGCATACAGATACTTCCCATCCGGATCAAATGCTACTTGCGTATCATTATAAAATCCTGAAGTAACCTGGTGCATCTTTTCTTCTTTTACATCATAAATCGCAATGGCGTTATTACCATTCTCCTGATTTTTTGCGTACCCCAAATACCGGCTGTCGCCTGACCATGAAACTGAGAAATTTCTCAAGTTACCTTCGAACATTGTCAATTGCTTGTCAACCTTTAAGGTTCTGTTCTTTTCAAAATCATAAATGAAAATATTCATGGCCTTATCAATAAAGGCAATCATTTTACTGTTGGGCGACCAGTATAGTTGATAGCGAAAACCTGCTCCGTACGAAGTTACTTTTCGCTCGGCATTTCCATTTTTTAAATCGCGGACAGTAAGTTCATATTCACCAGAGCGATCGCTCCAATAGGCAATAAACTGGCCGTTGGGTGACCATGCCGGACTGCGCTCTGCAACACCAGAAGTTTGTGACAAATTGAGTACGGGTCCGTTTTCTGCAGGCACAGAAAAGACTTCACCACGCGCTTCAAACACTCCCCTCTTACCATCGTGTGAAATATTAAAACTCTGGAGATACTTATCTACCTTTTCATTTCGGGGCAGTAAAGTAGATTCATCGGTTACGATCGATACTTTAACCTCAGCATATTTTTCAGTGGATAGATTTAGAAGATACAACTTGCCGCTCGCTTCAAATACAATTTCATCTGATCCCATGGCTGGGAAATGAATATCGAATTCACTGAAGTCGGTTAGTTGTTTTACTTGCTTCGATGCAATATCATAACTCCAAATGTTTAGGCGTTGATTTGCTCCCCGATCCGACAAGAAATAAATCTTGTTACCATTCCACATCGGGAACTCATCATTCGCATCATTCTTAATAATAAGTTCAGCAGCTTTTGTTTCAAGATTAAACATCCACACATCTGCCGCCATACCACCTTTGTAGCGCTTCCATGTACGGAATGCTGTTGTTCTGGGTGTATAGGCAATTTGTTTTGCATCCGCTGATAGCGTTCCGAATTCACCATACGGAACGGTTAATTTTTCAGGAAGACCTCCCCCATTGGATACTTTATAAAATTGACTGAAGCGTTGCTTTCCGCTTTCGCGTGATGAAGTAAACAAAAGACTTTTACCATCCGGATACCAATCGATTAATACATCGTTCATGCCGTGATGGGTGATGCGCTGAGGAATACCTCCCATAGAAGGAATAGTGTACACATCTACATTACCGTAATAATTTCCGCTAAATGCAATCTGCGATCCATCCGGTGAAAATCGTGGTAGCATTTCGATACCACCAGCAGAAGTAAGTTTGTGGGCCACTCCACCTTGCTTTGGCATCACCCAAATATCGCCACCATACGAAAAGGTAATGTGCGTTTTTGATACATCCGGATATTGAAGCATTCTGGCACTAACCTGTGCATGTGTGTGAAAATGGATGGACACTAAAAATAGAAATAGGAAAAGAAGTAAACGTGTTCGTTTCATAAACTGTGGGGGTTGATTATAAAATGCTTCAGATTATCTGAAATTGAATTTTGAGTCAGAACGTAAAAAGAGTGGACCAAGGTTACGATTCCTGAAATTATGTAAAAGTTCTAATGGTTAACAACATTAATGAGCAATTAAAAGATTAACCGAATCAGGACCTATCACCTCATCTGGCGCGGATGTTCCTTCCGTGACTTTTAAAAATTCAATAGGATGTATAAACTATTCATGGAAGTTCCTTCCATCACTAACATTCTTTTACTTTATCGATCCAAATTCAGGCTCTGGAAATAACTTCCAGTCGTAGATGTTAGTTACGGTCTACGATTTTAAAAGCATACGAAACTAAGTTTCGCACAAGGAAAGCGGTAAGGCCACTAAAAAAGGCGTCCGTAAATGATGTTGATATTCTGATGAATACATATCGAATTTTAAGTTTAAGAGTTTGTCAAAAGAAATTATCTTTGCCCCCTTATTTTAAAATGCATGATTTCAGTTGACGCAGTAAGTGTAGAGTTTAACGGTTCCGCCCTTTTCAGTAACATTACCTTTAATATTAACGAGAATGATCGTATTGCCTTAATGGGCAAGAACGGTGCAGGTAAATCTACCCTGCTCAAGATTATTGCCGGGGCTACCAAACCAACGCGGGGAAAGGTATCCGCGCCAAAAGATGCAACGATAGCGTACCTGCCGCAGCACTTACTGACCGATGATGAATGCTCTGTATTTGAAGAAGCCTCAAAAGCGTTTTCGAAAATACTGAACATGAAAAAGGAAATGGACGGACTCAATGTGCAGTTGGAAACGCGCACGGATTATGAGTCGGATGAATATGCTACTATCATTGAACAGGTATCCGAGCTGAGTGAGAAATACTATTCGATAGAAGAAATTAACTTCGATGCAGAAGTTGAGAAGACTTTACTAGGTCTTGGATTTTTGCGCACTGATTTCGAGCGTCCTACAAAAGAGTTTAGTGGTGGATGGCGCATGCGAATCGAACTTGCTAAAATTCTTTTGCAAAAGCCCGATTTGATTTTGCTGGATGAGCCTACCAACCACATGGACATCGAGTCCATACAATGGCTTGAAGATTTTCTGATCAACAATGCGAAGGCTGTTATTGTAATCAGTCACGATAAAGCGTTTGTTGATAATCTTACCAATCGCACCATTGAAGTAACAATGGGTCGCATATACGATTACAAAACCAACTACACGCATTACCTTCAACTCCGCAAAGAGAGACGCGAACAACAGCAAAAACAGTTTGATGATCAGGCTAAACAGATTGCTGATATTCAAGGATTTATAGATCGCTTTAAAGGCACTTACTCCAAGACCCTTCAGGTACAATCACGCGTGAAGATGTTGGAGAAAATAGAGATTGTAGAAGTGGATGAAGTCGATTCATCTTCTTTGAATTTGAAATTCCCTCCTGCTCCTCGCTCCGGAAATTACCCTGTGATTGTTGAAAGTCTTACTAAGAAGTACGGTGATCATACGGTGTTTCAGGATGCATCCATCACCATTGCTCGCGGTGAGCGCGTAGCATTGATCGGTAAAAATGGTGAAGGTAAATCTACCTTAGTAAAAGCCATTATGGGTGAGATTGATTATGATGGGAAACTTCAATTGGGACATAACTCGCTCATCGGATACTTTGCACAAAACCAGGCTTCGTTATTGGATGGCGAACTTACTGTTTTCCAAACCATCGATCAGATTGCCTTTGGTGATGTGCGAACTAAAATCAAAGACATTCTCGGAGCTTTTATGTTTGGTGGCGACACCATCGACAAAAAAGTAAAGGTGCTTTCAGGTGGAGAGAAAACTCGGCTTGCTATGATCAAGTTGTTGTTGCAACCCGTCAACTTGCTTATCCTAGATGAGCCTACAAACCATTTGGATATCAAAACGAAAGATATTTTAAAAGAAGCACTCATCGCCTTTGAAGGCACGCTGATATTAGTTTCTCACGATCGTGATTTCTTAGACGGACTTGCAACCAAAGTATTTGAATTCGGCAACAAACGCATCAAAGAACACTTTGAGGATATCAATGGATTCTTGCGCAACAAGAAGCTGGAGAATTTGCGTGAAGTGGAGCGGACTGTTAAGAGTTAATGGTTATTCGTTAATGGTGATACGTTCGAATGGTTCATTAACTATTTGAGTGATTTTGATGTGTACAGTTAAGCACACCCAAGCTCAGATTAACGCGAGAACTTATTTTATCTTATTGGTGCCTCCTTCAAATTCGTAAACTTTCTGTTTTCATAATAGGAGTAATCCCTTAGTAACTCGTCTAATTGAATTGTATTCAGCGGTGACTTTTCTACACTATTACTTTCGAGTAAATCATATAAATCAGGCAAAGTAGAATCAGAATATAAACTTTCTTTAACAAATGGATATTCCAATATTTTTGTGTTCTTACCTTTTAAGTCTTCACTTATTACTGTATGCGCATAAACGGTATTTTCAAGTCGATAGATCGTAACGCGGGGACGGAGTTTCTTATCAACAAGTGAATAGGTTGTATTCAACGGATATTGAAGTAGAGTATCATAATATACTAACTTTTCATTACCTCTATCCAAAATCAAACGGCATCCTGAAATAATGGCCTCATAATTTCTTCCTGTTATTTTTTGGATAGTGTTTATTTGTATAAACACTAAATTATCTACATACTTAAAATAATATAAGTATTTGCTCTTTACATTTCTCTTCGAATCAGAGTCATGCAGAATTGCAATTCTCCCCAATGTATCATAGTAAGCCCAAAACTCCCTTTTATCATTGTCGGTAGCTTGAATTAATTTAACAAAATCAAAACCTTTGATTTTTATCGGCCGTACTTTCTTCATTTGCTCAGAGTTGTATTCACTAAAGGGATTATTATCTCCAATTTTTTGTGCCAAAGAATGTAACTTTAAAAGCGTAAAATCTTTACTAGTTTGAGCCGTAGTTATTGCAGGAAAAGCAATAAGTGCCAAAACTAAAACTGCTGCTCGAATCATCTTACTTTACTTTAATCTATTCTTTACAAATGCAAAATCTGGCAATACCTTCGGTGTGAGAAGTGTGGTAGACTAGCCTGTGTTTGCGAGGAAGCGTGAAGCGCCTCGCTGAACATGTTGACGAGGCAATGTCTCATCCAGCCCATGGCGGGACCCCCAACCACGAAGTGCTATAGTGGAGGCAATGGTCCACTATATTAAGTTTGTTGCAACATTTTCTCGTTCATTCGTATTTCATTGCAAGGGGATTGCTTCACTCAATCCCACACCCCACGCTTCCCTGCCTGCCGGCAGGCAGGAGTTCGCAAACGCGATACTTGCAGCGAAGCACACCCAAGCCCACACACCCGATTAACTATTAACAATTAACCAATAACTTAGTAATCCGACATCTCACTCCACAACTTATCAAACTCACTCATAAACGACTTCACCACTCCTTCTTCTTTCATAACAACAACATTCTCGTGGTTAAATCGCGCGGCACTTCGTGTCCAGTTATAGCTTCCACTTAATACGGCATCGGTATCCACGATCATAAATTTATGATGCATGTGATCACTCGTCTGATCCATCTTTACCGAAATTCCTGCTTTTGAAAGCTTTTCAATATCCGAACCCAGATCAAACGATTTATCATTATCCGTAAGCACCATCACGTCCACTCCCCTTCTCTTTGCGCGTAATATGGCTTCTGTTATGATGTCATCACTAATGGTAAAGACACAAATCTTCAATCGTTTTTTTGCAAGGTTCAGGTGCTGAACAATAGCATTGCGACAATGATCGCCCGGACTAAAATAACTATCGTCCGATTTCGATTTTTCCAATGGATAGTTGCTCAATACATTGCTGGCATCTTTAATCCATTCCAGTATAAACCGATAGTTTTTATCATTTACCTTCTCGTTCGCTAACTCAAATACTTTGGTTCGAAGGAAGGTAATTTGATTCGTATCAAGGAATTGATCTTCTAAAGCTTGCGACAATGATTTTCTTTCTGGCTTGGAAAGAAAATCATCGTCAAGACTTTGTTTTAATTGATGAATGATGTGATCCATTATCCATCAACTTTTTGATGCTTCAATGGCTTGAGAAATATCAGCAATGATATCACGAACATCTTCAAGACCAACTGCAATCCGGATAAGTCCGGGAGTAATACCTACTGCCTGACGTTCTTCTTCGGTTAACTTCGAATGGGTTGTCGATGCCGGATGTATGGCAATGGTTCTGGTATCACCTAAGTTTGGAGTATGTGAAATCATTTTCAATGCATTGAGAAATCGTCTTCCCTGATCAAGTCCATCCTTTATTTCGAAGGTAACAATGCCACCGCCTAACTTCATTTGTTTTTTTGCTAATGCATGTTGAGGATGCGATGGTAGAAATGGATATTTCACTTTCACTACCTGCTTATTGCCTTCAAGCCACTTAGCAAGCGTTAACGAATTTTCGCAATGGCGATCCATACGCACGGCCAGTGTCTCTAAACTTTTAGAAAGTACCCACGCATTAAAAGGCGACATCGAAGGACCTGTGTGCCGTGTAAAGAATCGGATTTCTTTTATCAATTCTTTTGTGCCCAATATAGCTCCACCAATTACTCTACCTTGTCCATCCATGAATTTGGTAGCGGAATGCGTAACAATGTGCGCTCCCCATTTTGCAGGTTGTTGTAAGTAAGGTGTAGCAAAACAATTGTCAACGTTCAGAATCACATTATGCTTCTTCGCCAATTTACCCAACCATTCTAAATCAATAAGATCTAAGGCTGGATTGGATGGTGTCTCCACAAAAATCATCCGCGTGTTGGGTTGAATTTTTGATTCCCATGTTTCTGGTTCACTGATATCAGCATAACTATAGGTAATGCCAAACTTTGGAAATATAGTATTGAGTATTTGATGTGTTGATCCAAAAACTGAACGGCACGCCAAAACATGATCACCTGATTTTAATAATGCGGCCATGCTGCTATACATTGCAGCCATACCTGAAGCAGTAGCAATGCCGTCTTCAGTTCCTTCCATCAAACAAAGCTTTGCGATAAACTCATTTGTGTTTGGATTGGAATATCGGCTGTAAATATTGCCAGGAATTTCATCGGCAAACATAGCGCGAGCCTGCTCAGCATCATCAAATACAAAACTGGAAGTTAGGTATAGTGGCACAGAATGTTCACGAAAATCAGAACGCTCGTGTTGTTCGCGAATAGCATCAGTCTCAAAGTGTCTTTCAGTTTCTTCCATCGATGTATATAAAAAATTATGAATTAATGATTTCAAAAGTGTGGGTAACCTTGGCGGTTTTCTCAAGTGTCTTGGCTACAGAACAATATTTTTCCATGGAAAGCATTACCGCTTTCTCTACCTTATCTGCATCCAGGTTTCCATAGAATTTAAAATGGGCGTGAATTTCGGTATATAATGACGGCTCCACATTCTGTTCGCGCTCGCCTGTTACGGTAATCTTCAGATCCTTTAAATCCTGTCGTTGTTTTTTCAAAATGCTGATCACATCAATCGAGCTGCAACCCCCTAATGCCGCCAACAACATTTGCATTGGGCGCATGGCTAAATCACTTCCTCCAATACCAGGGGAACCATCCATCCTCACGGAATTACCTAATTCATTCGTTGCCTCCATCAGGAAGGCATCGTTTACTCTGTTTAATTCTATCGTAATCATACTGTTTCTGTTTTCATTGGTCTCGCTAAGCTACCCACCACCATACCTGCCAAACTCACTAATGTTGCAGGTATCAAACTTGGCCATGATGTTTCATAAATTTCAAATATAATCCAAGTCACTATTCCAAGCACCATTGAAAGTAAAGCTCCAGTTGTATTGGCGCGTTTCCAATACAATCCCATTACCAGCGGAACGAAAAGCGAAACTAAACTTAAAATAGATGACTCACCCACCAATTCATAAATGTTTGATCGCATACATGCCATTACAGTGGCAATGGTGCTGAATACTAATACCGAAATGCGAGTCGTCATGAGCAGTTGCTTATCCGTGTACTTATCACCAAGAAGTGGCTTCATTACGTTCTCTGATAAAATGGATGCGGGCGCAAGAATTGCTGAACTGGTTGTACTCATTATGGCTGATAGCAATGAACCAAAAAACAAAATCTGAATCGGAAGTGAAGTATGTGCCAGCACCATATTAGGCAGTGCAAGTTGGG
>ERZ795059.3426-NODE-3426-length-15427-cov-5.367616_pt1 | contig 15427 bp, 15 predicted proteins | sample MGYA00375143_ERZ795059 | MGnify/ENA primary metagenome ERZ795059 (study PRJEB30188, sample SAMN05720168) | activated sludge metagenome | isolation source: Anaerobic digester | place: USA | collected 2015-01-07 ... | reverse complement strand
CGAGGTGATCGTCGCCACTGCGGTCTCCTCGGTCATACTCCTCATGGTGTATTCGGCCCACCGTTCCATCATGACCTCCGTGTTCGACCTCACCGGAATCGCCGAGTTCCACGAGAACATTACCCTCGCCATCCGGCGCATGGACAGGGACATATCCTACGCGTACGCCCAGAAATTCAACGAGCACGTCTGTTTCATCGGCGGGAATCGTTCGGGCCAGACCTCCGACGGGCGCATCGATTTTATCACCACCGACTTCCAGAGCGAATCCATCTCCCTTACCCCGAAGAGGCAAAACCCGTCCAGCGACATCTACGAGGTTGGATACCACCTGCGCCCCGACCGCGAGGTCCCCGGGCTCCATCAACTAATGCGGCGAAGCGACCTTCATTACGACGACAACCCTCTCGAAGGGGGCGATGAAGACGTACTGCTCGACAACGTCGTGGATTGCAGATTCGAGTTCTGGCTGAGGAACGACTGGGTGGACAAATGGGACTCGCGCGAGGCAAAAATACACCCGCAGGCGGTGAGGACCACGCTTCGCGTAAAGAATTACCGCGGAGTCGTTGAAGATTTCGTGTTCATATCCTACGTAAACCCGGTGAACGAATGAGCCCCCGTAAGCTTTTCCATGCCCTTTCGAAGGCCGCCGTTCGCGACTACCGCAGGCGCGAAAAGGAGCTCCTCGAAAAGGGGCTTTTGGGCGCCTTTGCGGGTTCGTCGGGTTATATCCTGGTCATAGTGCTCCTCGTAATTTCGCTCCTGGTGGCCATTTCGAGCGAATTCATAATCACGGCCCAGACAAACGTGCGGTATATCGGCAAATTCAGCGAGTCCCTGCGCGCCCGCACCATCGCGCGAGCGGGCGTAAACCTTGCGGTCGCGCTCCTCGAGGCCGACAAAAAGGGGGCCGCCTCCGGCCTTCTTTCGGGGTTTCGACAAACACGAACGTTGACTCGTATCAGGACATCTGGGCCATAGACCTGCCGCCACTGCCGATCGAGGGCGGACATCTGAAGATATCCATAGCCGACGAGAATTCCAAAATCAACATCAACGCGCTCGCGAATGAGGTGGTGGACAAATCCCCCTATTACACGGTGGCGCAACGTTTCTTTCTCAATATGGGGCTTTCCATGGACCTCGCCGATACGCTTATCGACTGGGTGGATATCGACGACAGCCGCTTTCCCTATGGGGCCGAATCCTCCGACTATTATCTGGCGCAGAGGCGGCCTTACAGGGCCAAGAACGCCGCCATGGACAGCATCCAAGAGATGCTTATGATAAAGGGCTTTACGCCGGAGATTTACTACGGCCTGGGCGGAGGCAACCACGGCAGGGAAAGCGGAATTGTGGAGGACAATCGCGGGGCGCGAGTGGTAAACCCCGACGCCGTGTCCGGGCCTGGCTCCGGACGGGCGCTGGACTCGCGTCGAACCGACCCCGCCGAGAGCTCGGCTCCAATCGGACGCGAGCGCAGCCGCAGGCTCGGCGAGTATTTCCGCGTAACGGGCGAACGGAGCGACTATCTAAGCGAGATGAACAAGATCAACATAAACACCGCATCCTACCGTGTCTTATCGGCGTTGACAGACGAAATGACTGATGATAGGGTTACCGAGCTCATTCGCCGGCGCCGTTCCAGGCCTTTCGAATCCATCGACGAGGTCGCGGACATCGTAACCGACGAAACCGTCAGGCGGAACCTGCTCACCGTGCGATCTTTCATTTTCCGTCTCGCGGTAACGGGCCGCGTCAATAAAACCGAAGTGACGATGATCGCCCTGTACAACAGGCAGAACAGGGTATTCTATTACATGAGCGAGCAATGAACATTTATTCCTTGACATCCGCCGCGAACCGTTCATCCAACAATAATTCCCCTAACTCCGGGAAGCGGAGGTCTTGACGTGTTCGAGAACATCACCGCGCTTGACATCGGTTCGTCTTCGGTCCGCATGCTTACCGCCAGGACTGGACTGCGGAACTTTCAGGTGACCGGGCTATCCATAGAGGACGTAATCCCCGAGGAAGGCGATTCCCCGACAGAGGCCGTGCGTCGCGCCATCGAGCGTCTCCTGGCCGACAGCGATCCTGGAAACCGTACGATACTGTGCAATCTCCCCATGGAGAGGGCCATAGTGCGCAATATCGCCTTCCCGTTCAGCGATGTGGAAAAGATATCCGCGGCCATCCCCTACGAGGCGGAGGAGAATTTACCATTCAGCATCGACGAACTAATAATGGACTTCCAGGCGCTCAAAAGTCCCCGCACCGAGGAGGCCCGCATTATGCTTGCGGCCACGCCCATAGAGGCCGTCCGCGAGCACGTGACCATACTTGCGGACTCGGGCCTGCGCCCCATAAGGATGGGGCTGGAGGCGAACGCGCTCTTCGAATGCTACCGGTATTTCAACCGCATACCCGGGGAGAACATCATTCAGGTGGACATAGGACACGAAAAGACCGTGCTAAACGTGGTCGGCGAAGGGGAGCTTCTCTATACGCGCTGTATTTCGCTAGGCCTTGGGACCGTGCACCGGGAAATCGCGTCCATAAACCATACCGGCATGCGCGAGGCGAGGCTCCTGTTCGAATCGCTTAACCTGGACCTTACATCCATCGAAAACAATTACCAGCGCGATTTCCATAAAACATTGGGCTTGACCAGACCGCGCCTTAAAAAAATATATGATCGCACCGTGTCGCTCGTTGAGGAGCTGGTGGAACAGATCCTTCTCACGCTGCGGGCATTTACGGTGGAATACGGCGCGTTGGAATTCGGCCGCATCCTCATCTCGGGAGGCGGCGCCAACCTCGCCGGGATCGGCCACCTGCTGTCGCGAGAGCTGGAGCTTCCGGTCGCCTCCCTTCCCTTTCTACAGGGTTATCCGGAGCAGGCCATACAGACGCAGTTTCCAATCGTTTTCGGTACAATGCTCTCGTATCTCAACTCGCGGCGGCAGGCCGTAAATTTCCTAAAGGGCGAATTCGTTCCCGATCTCGCCGGAGGCTCGCGCAGGATATACTATCTCGCCGCCCTTTTTCTCGGGCTCGCCGGTATTCTGCTCCTTGCCAATCTTGCGGTGTCCTCTTTTCTTGGCTACAGGACCGGGGCCCAGTACCAAAGGGAGATCAACGAGCGATACATGCGGTATTTCCACGCGCGGCAACCCGCCGAAGACCCTATCAAGGCGGCGGCCGCCATGCTTAACGAAGAGAAAAAACAACTGGATACGATTGACGCGCTCGTCCAGCCCGGGGACAGGGTAATCGACCTCATGACCGATATTACGGAAAAATTTCCGGGCGATCCGGATTTCCAGCTCTCCAATATGGTCGTGAACGAGGGTATAGTCCGAATCGACGGCCAGGTCTCCTCGAGCAGGATCATCGATGATTTTAAAAACAGGCTGCTCGAAACAGGCAAGTTCGGTTCGGTCGATCTAAACACCAACATCAGCAGAAAAAACGAGATCGGTTTCTCGCTCGTAATAAAGCAGTCCGGAAAAAAAACGCCGCCGAAGGAGCGGATGGAGTAAAGAATGATAAGCCTTTCCACCCGCGAAAAAAGACTGCTCAAGGCGCTCGGCGTCGTGGCCGGCGGGGCCATGGTCTGGGGACTGGTTATAAACCCCTACCTGTCCCTAAGCGAAACCTCCCGGTCGAGCATCGCCGGCAGCCGCCAGGACCTCGCCCGGCTCGATTCGCTTTACGAGGAGTATCGGGACGTGCGGCAGCGCAAGGCGCGCTATGACGCGCTGCTCTCCAACAGGGAGGAAAACATCACCACCCTTATCGAGCAGTGGTCGGCAAGCGCAGACGTGGCCCGCCATATCGCCTATACGCGCAGGACACAGTCGAACGTCCAGAACAAGTATTTGCGCATCAGCACCGATATAAAAATCGACGGCGTGCCCATGCAGAAATTCCTTCGCTTTCTCTACGAAATAGAAAGCTCCGGCCGTCTTCTAAAGGTGAGCTACCTTCGGCTCTACCAGGGACTCAAGGGCGCCGACACCTATGACGTCATCATGAAAATCGACAGCTACTCCCTTCAGTGACGAGGAAACCGCCCCATGGAAATCCGACAGATACGCGAGAGGATATCCGCGGCCTTTAAATCGGCCGGGCGCTTTCTTCGCGAGACGATCGCCCTGCCGTACGCCAAGCTTTACATCGCCGCGGCGTTCGCGCTGACAGCCTTCTTTGTCGTTTTGGGATTCCCCTTCGATGTTTTCATTCGCGCGGAGCTGCAAAAGATGGAGCAGAGGGGCCTTAGAAGCGTTGAGGTCGGGGAAATCGAATTCAATCTGATCGGCAACTCTTATATAGACAGCCTGATTCTGGGTGCCGGATCCGAATCCGAGATCGCAATCAGGGATCTCAGATTCAATATCGCGGTCAATCCGGTGACGACCCTGCTTTATAAAACCTTGAAGGGGAGCATTGGCGCGGGGGAACTCCGGTTTTCCGACGGGGATTCCTCGTTCTCATGCATCCCCACAGGTGAATTCCGCCTGGCCTCGGACCCCGGCTCGGGCGTTCCCCGCAACGGCTTTTTGAACCTGGAGCTTCAAAATGTCGCCTTGAAGGGTATCACCATAAAAGGCTTCGCCATACCGGCCGTGCGTTTCGGCTCGATCGTAATGAATTCCGAGCTGCACGAGGGAGAGCTACGCATCATCAAATTCGACGGCGCCGGTCCCGATCTCCGCGGCTCCATCCGCGGCTCCATTACCCTGGCCCCATACGTCAGGAACTCCACCCTAAACCTCGTAATCGATATCGATGCGCAATCCAAGCTGGTGCAGGATTACAGGATACTGCTCGGCAACCTTGCGAACCAGGGGGATGGGCGGCTTCGGCTCAACCTTACGGGCACCCTCTCCGCTCCTTCGGTCGCGTTTCCCGGGGCTGAAAAGGGCCACGAGCGATGAAGATCGAGCTGGCCCGGCATTCCGGATTTTGCATGGGGGTCCGGGACGCCATACTGACCATCGTAGAGGAGCTAAACACCGCCGACGAGGAGATACTGGTGTACGGCCCCCTCATCCACAATCCGCAGACCGTCTCCATTCTTGGTAGGCGAGGCCTGAAAACCATCAACGACCTCCAAGACATCGACGGAAAAACCATAGCCGTGCGCACTCACGGAATTCCAATAGAAAAACTGCGCGACGTAAAGGCTCGCTCCAAACGCTACCTCAACCTGACCTGCCCCCGCGTCTCCCGCGTCCAGGGCCTCATAAAAAACTATTCCGGCAGGGGATATTATACGATCATCATCGGCGACAGGGACCATGCCGAGGTGCTTGGATTGAAGAGCTATGCCGCGGCCGGAGTGACCGTAGTCTCCGACACGCGCGATCTCGACGCAATTCCCTCCGCCGAAAAATACATCGTCGTCTCCCAGACCACCCAGGACCTCGATCAATTTTCAACTATCGTCGCCGAACTGGAGAGGCGGTTTTCCGGCGTTACGGTGATCAACACCATATGCGATTCAACTCACAACAGGCAGAGCGATATTCGCGACGGCATAGCGCGCAACATAGACGCGCTCGTGGTGGTCGGAGGAAGGGAATCGGCCAACACCGCCAGGCTCGCCCAGATGGGGCGCGAGTGCGGAATAAAGACCTTTCACATCGAGACGGAGGCGGAGCTTGAAAGCGAAGACTTCCGGGGCATACGGCATGTCCTTGTAACCGCGGGCGCCTCCACGCCGGGCTGGATAATCAACAACGTAATGGAGCGGCTCTACGAGATACGGTACGCCAACAGCCGTTTTTTCCCGGGGCCGCTAGTCAAACTCTTCGACTTCGTGCTGAGGACAAATATTCTTTCCGCCGCGGCCGCCGGCCTCCTGAGTCTTTTCGCCCTAAGGTTCGCGGGCTTTTCCGCAGACCCGGCGCCTGCGCTGGCCTCGTTCCTGTATATCTTCGCCATGTACACACTCAACAATCATTTCGAGATGGAGTCGCTCCTCATTCGGAACCCGGTCAAATACGCCATTCAGAACCGCTTCAAGCACATCCTGCTGCCGGCCGCCGTGCTGTCGCTGGGGGCCTGCCTGTACCTTGCTGTCCGATACGAACCTCCTATAGCTTTCGGCTACCTTTTGTCCTGCGTGCTGGGAGCGGCATACTCCACGCGCCCGATGAAGCGGATTGTGGCCGGAACCGGCTCGAGGCTTCTGCAGAAGGCGTATAATCTAAAAAATATCGTCTCCGGATTCGGCTGGCTGATCGTAACCACTGTGCTCCCGCTTGCCGCGGTAAAGGCCGGGCCGGTCGTTTTCCTTGCGGCCTGCTCGTACGTTTTTGCTCTGGTGTTCTTCCGAAACATCCTGCTCGATATAATTGCTTTCCAGGGAGATCTGATATTCGGCATGCAGACTTTTTCCACGATGCTCGGGGTGCGCGCTGCCGGTAGGATAGCCATTGCCGTCTCGGCGCTGGCGGGAATCGCCTTCTCGCTGACGGCCCTGTGGGTCGGGAAGGCGGCCTTTGTCGCCTTTCTGGCGAACCTAATTTATTTCGGGGCGGTATATTACCGTATACGGTCGAAAAACTATTTTATCGCCCTGAAATACGAAATGCTGCTCGATCTTAATTTCGTGCTCTTCGCGGCGATTTATTTCACAACGTCCTGATCACTTTTCTTCGATCCCCCCGGCCTCCTCGTCCGGGGAATCGTCAAAGACGACGAATTCCATCTCGTCGACTATTTTCCCATTCTCGGCGATCAGCAACCGGTACCTGCCTCTGGCAAGCCCCTCTATTGCGCCGTAGATCACCCTCTGGGCCGGATCGATCCTTTCGGTGCGGGCGCTGACATCGACCCATACTATTTCCCGCTTCATCAGAATGACGCCGATTGAGTGAACGTCCTTCACCTCCCTGAAGGCATACACCCAGTCGACATGCCCATCCGCCGGAAACTCGGGCACGCCCGCAACCCTGCGGTATTCGTCGGCAAACGGCTGTCTTAGCGCAAACTCGCCCTTGAGGCCGCCGCAACCCGACTGAAAGAAAAGCGCGAGGGTAATTAGCGCTCCGAACATCACAGGTCGACCTGTGTCCACCGGGGCCTCCTATTCAATCTTGTACTGGTCTTTGTCCAGCTCGATCACTCTGTCTCTTCCACGAGCGCGCCTGGGGTCTTCGCGCCTTTCCTCGTAGTTACGGCGCATTCTCCTTGCCCCGAGCGCGAGCGCGCCTCGAACGAAGTTGATAACGAGATATATCCCGAAAAAAAACAGGAGTATTTTGAGAAGATTTCCAAGCATGCATCCTCCGGCGAAACCGGCGGGCCCCTTATCGGGGACGGGCGGTTGCGATGATATCGGCGATTTCCCGCACGGCCCTTGCCAGCCCCAGAAAGACGGCGCGAGAGATTATCGAATGGCCGATATTGAGCTCCTCCAGCCCCGGCGTTTCCAGTATCGGCGGCAGGTTCCGGTAGCTCAGGCCGTGACCGGCATTGATCCGAATGCCGATGGCTTTGGCATGATGCGCCGCCCGATATATTCGATCAAGCTCTTTTTGGACTTCGGCCTCTCCGCGCGCTCCACAATAGGTCCCCGTGTGGAGCTCGATAAAATCGGCGCCGGTTTCACGGCTCAACTCCACAATCCGCGGGTCCGGTTCGACGAACAGGGAGACAAGCACCCCGATGTCGTGAAACATACGCGCCACCTCGATGATGCGGGCTTTGTTAGCGGCCACGTCGAGCCCGCCCTCGGTGGTAAGCTCCTGGCGCTTCTCCGGGACCAGGGTTATCTGGTTTGGGACGACACGGCGCGCAACGGAAATGATATCGTCGGACAGCGCCATCTCGAGGTTTAATTTACCGCGCACTACGTCCCGCAGTCCGGCCACGTCCATATCCTGAATGTGGCGACGGTCCTCCCGCAGATGAACCGTTATTCCAGCGGCGCCATTATCCTCACAGACAAGGGCCGCCTCTATGGGGTCGGGTTCGATTCCTCCACGCGCCTGCCTGAGCGTGGCGACGTGGTCGATATTGACGCACAATACTGTTTTCTGCATGGCTTCCTCAGCGCGGCTCGGGGCCGGGCGTCTTTTTCTTAATTTTTATCGTTATGGAATCCGGCAGAACGTGCATGACACGAAAGTCATCCTGTCGGTTCTTTAATATGACGCTTACCGGACATAGGCGCTCGATGGCCGGATCGGCCCCGGCGTCGTGAAAATCCGCCATCGCCAGCGTCCCCGGATCGACCGACACGTCCATCACAAGCCCTTCGGTCGTTTCGCCGTCGTGGAGCGGCTTCAGATAAACCACGACGGTCTCGGCGGCGGGCCGGTATTCATAGCGCTCGTCGGGGTTTCGAACACGCGCCCTTCCTTCCGCGCGCAACAGCCCGCGCACATCCAGCAGGCGGATGAACACCGTGGATTTTTGCACATCGACGCTAAGATCGGAATTGTTTTCGACATCCAGACGCACCTCTTTTGTGATATCCCTGGACTGGCCGTCAACATTTATCTCCTTCGTATACAGCGCCTCAATCTCGCGCACCCTGGACTCGGCGCCCGATACTAACGCGTACGCCGGCAGGACCCTGCTTCCTCCAAGGATGAAACCTTCTTTTGGATCACCCGCGGTCCTCACCACGATCGGGACCCTCTTCATCAGTTTGCGCTGGACTGAAAGAAGCATCTTCTCTCGCGAGAGATCCACCCGGACCCCCTCCGGTATCCCGGCTTTTACCAGCTCGACCGGATAGCGTATCTCGTCGCTCGGGACCGCGTTTTCCAGGTCCACATAGGCCCTTATGTTCTTCGCGTTGACGAGCTTGATGTCCTCCTGCCTGCCGCTCAGTCGCACCGTAACGAACTGGTCGTGGCTGTTCTCGACGATTAGGGACGCGGGCAGATTGCGCATCTCGACCGGAGCGCGCAGCTTTATTTCGCCTGTCCTGGTGCTCCCCACGTATGCCCACAGCACGACGGCCGCCATAAGGCACAGGAGCTTCTGCTTGAAGTCCCTGCCGCTGGCTATGTTTTTCAGCTCGTCGACGAAGGTGATCATTTGATCGAGTACTTCTCCTCGTATGCGGTCTTCGGATTCATGAAATACAGTATCATGTTTTTGAGATCGGACACCTTTATACGGGAGTACATCCTCCCGTTTACCATTATCGATATGCCGCCGGTCTCCTCGGATGTTACGATAACCAGGGCGTCCGTTTCCTCCGCGATGCCCAGGGCCGCCCTGTGGCGGGCGCCGTGCTGTTTTTTAAGCTGCCTCGAGTCGCTTAGCGGCAGATAGCAGGCGGCCGCCATGATGCGCGCCTCCTGAATAATGATGGCCCCGTCGTGCAGCGCTGTATTTGGGAAAAAAATGGTCCGGATGAGCTCATCCGTCAGGGTCGAGTTTATTACGACGCCCGACTCGATATACGCCTTAAGCCCCGTGTTGCGCTCGATGACTATGAGCGAGCCGATGCGCTCCTCGGACATGGCCACGACGGCGCTCACCATCTCGTCCAGCGGAAAGGTATCGGAGGCGAACGCGTTGGATATCCAGTTACGCTGGCCAAACTGGGTGAGGAGCCGGCGAAGCTCCGGCTGGAAAAGGATGATGACCGTAATGACAATGTAGGAGGTCAGGTTGGTGATGAGCCAGTTCAGCGTGTCCAGCCGGAGTATGTGCGATATCGCCGCCACCGCGAAGATCGCGACCAGGCCCTTGAGGAGCTGCATGGCCCGGGTGTTGGAGATGAAGGTATACACCCAGTACAATAGAAAGGCCACCAGAAGCACGTCCAGCACGATCCGGAAGTACTCCCAGAAGGTCGAAGCGAGATACACGGCCCTTTCAAATACCGCTTCCATCCGGCACCCTTAAAAGCATTTTAACCGCCTCCATGGCAAGGCGGTGTTCGCGCACATCGTGCACCCGTATAATGTCCGCGCCCGAGGCCACCGCTATGGCGTTGAGCGCAATGGTCGCCGGCAGACGGTCGCTCTCTACCGGATACAACCTACCGATAAGCGATTTTCTGGACAGCCCGACAACAACCGGAAACCCCAATCGTGTGAAACGCTTAAGGCCCCTGAGAATCGCGTAATTATGCTCCTGGGACTTGCCGAATCCTATTCCCGGATCGATAACGATCCTCTCCCTCGCTATGCCCGCCCTCATCGCGCGGTCCGCGCGCTCCTCGAGAAAGGCGGCCACCTCGGCGACGACGTCGCCGTAGACCGGATTGTCCTGCATGGTCTCCGGCGTACCCCGCATGTGCATCAGCACAACGGTGGAACCCGAGCGCGCGGCCAGCGGGGCCATATCCGGGTCGAGCGCCAGAGCGCCTATATCGTTGATGATGGTGGCTCCCGAACGAATCGCCTCGGCCGCCACCTTGGCCCTGCGGGTATCGACCGACACCGGAATGCCGAGCTCCCGCGCCGCGTACTCTATGATCGGGCATACCCGGTCGATCTCCTCCCCGACCGAAATGCCCGAGGCGCCGGGGCGGCTGGACTCGCCCCCCACGTCGAGGATGTCCGCTCCGTCCTCTGCCAGCTTCCGGGCATGCTCTCGAGCGCGTTCCGCTTCGAAGTATCGCCCGCCGTCATAAAACGAGTCGGGCGTTACGTTTACGATCCCCATTATGCGGGGACTCCTTTCGCCCTCAATTCCCATGGATCAGAGCACCAGACTCAGGGATACGGTGTTGTTGTATCCGTAGTCGATTTTATCGACGCTGAACGCGTATCCTATATTCAATCCAAGCAGCTGAATCGATATGCCGGCGGCGAAATTCGCCTCATTGAGCCCCATGTGCAGGGAAAGCGCGCCGGAGACGTTGTACTGAAGGCCTCCATTGAGCTCGTACTTTTCCTGCTCTGTCTTTTTAACGCCGCTTACCGCCAGCGTTATATCGCGGTTGCGGTTGGAGAGCGCGGCCGAAACCTTTAGCGACGGATAACCGAAATCGTAGCGGCGGCGCATCTCTTCCCTGGTTTCGTCGCCCTGCATGGCCAGCCCTACGTCCTGAATGACGAAGGAGAGGCGCAGAAAGGGCAGAACGTCCACGTTCGCTCCGAAATCGGCCCCGGCCCCGTAATAGGTCGACAGGCCTATCCGTTCCTGCATCCCTTTGAGCGACACGCCCATCGAGGCGAGCCCCGTTGTGAAGCCGTATGAGACGAAACCGGTGGAGGCGACGTAATCCAGGTATCCGGTGAATTGACCCGTTGTTTCCGCCCGTCCTTCGATTCCTCGCGACTGGATGAGGTAGAGCCCTAAGCCCATCACCCCCTTGCCGAACCCGAATGCGACTCCGGCGAAGCCCGCCTCGCGCTCCACGTCGAGCATCGAAGCGGACACACCGGCCTGCACGAACGCCCTTGTGTTTCCCTCGTCCGAAAAGCGGATGAGGTCCTGCTCGGAAATACCCTTAATGTCGCCCTTTTGCACCTTCTCGCGGATCTCGTCGGGCGAGAGCGTCTGCTGGTCGCGCAGGTCCACAAGGCCGGCCGGGTTCCAGTAGATGGCGTATACGTCGTCGGCTATGGCCTCGGCAGCCTTCCCCATGGCGATGTATCGCGCGCCGACCCAGCCGCTTCGCGTGAACGCGCCACGAGAGCCGGCGTCCTGGGCCGTAAGTTGAGAGGCCGAGAGCGCTAAGAATGTTACACAGAGCGCGACGAGCGGCGGGAATTTCCAGAAAAATGCCTTCACTATCTGTAATCCACCAGGATGCGGATGAGCTTCTTGCCGTACTCGCCGTTGCTGCCTTCAGCTGACACTTTGATTATATAAAGACCTGGTTTTACCTTACGGCCACTCAGATTACGCCCATTCCACACAAATAATCCTACCGAGGAATACTCTCTATTAAATACAAGGTCACCATTGATATCAAAAATGCTAATTTTAATAATTCCGCTAATATCAGGAACTGCTGGAAGAAGTAATTTAAGACCTATACTTTTTTCCGGATTGTACGGCACCGGATACGCCCTCACCCCGCTCATGTCGAGCGCGAGGGCGCCCGAGCACACGACGCAGCACGCGCACATCATCACAATAATGGTTTTGATCGTGTTTTTCATGCGGGACCCGGCCGACGGAATCTCTTTTGCTACCCTTAAAACGCCTAAGACAACGTGCCTAAGCAAACCAGAGCGGAAGGGTCAGGTCAAGAAATTATTTTCCTGTACGGCCGCGATGGGAAAAATTTATTTGTTTTTGATGTCATAGAGCGCCAGGTGAGCCTCCTCGACCACGCTCTCTATGGTGAGCTCCAGTTCGCCCTCCGCCGGCAGGGAACGGCCGCCGATTTCCGCGTGCAGAAAGAACTCGATATTGCCCGCCGGGCCCTTTATGGGGGAGCGGCAGAGGCCGCGGAAGCCGATTCCACGGAACGCGAGATCGGGAATGAGGCGCGCGAGGATTTCCGCGTGTTTCGAGGCGTCCCGCACCACACCTTTCTTGTGCTCCCCCCTGCCCGCCTCGAACTGCGGCTTGACGAGGAGCACCCCCTCGGCCGGCGAGAACGCGCCGACCATGGCGTCCGCGACCCTTGTAAGGGATATAAACGAAAGGTCGGCCGTCACCAGATCGACAGCGCGCTCGAAGCTCTCCCGCGAGAGGTTTCGGGCGTTCGTCCGGTCCATCACCACCACTCGATCGTCCATGCGCAGGGCGTAATCGAGCTGGCCGTAGCCCACGTCGACGGCATAGACCAGCGCCGCCCCGCGCCGAAGCAGGCAATCGGTAAAGCCCCCGGTGGAGGCCCCCAGGTCGGCGACGATCCTGCCGCGCGCGTCTACGCCGAATGCCTCCAGCGCACGCTCCAGCTTCTCGCCACCCCGGCTGGCATAAGCGGAGCCCGGCCTCTCGACACGAACATCCTCCGAGCCCTTGATAAGGCGTGAGGGTACGCGGACGGTCTCGCCATTTAGGCGCACCCAGCCCGCTATGATCTCACGTTTAGCCTTTTCGCGCGAGCTCGAGAGCCCTTTTTCAACCAGATACGCGTCTAACCGAATGCCGTTTTTCATCGATGTTACGCACTTTGAGGGCCCTGAGTATCTTTCGGGCTATTGAATGCGGGTCCAGGCCGTACAGATGAAAGAGCTCCAGCATGGAGCCCTGCTCCACGAAACGGTCGGGGAAGCCTGCGGCGAAGAGCATGCGAGACCTAAGCTCGCGGTTCAAGCGGAAGAGGATGTGCTCGCCGACGCCTCCGGAAACGTAGCCGTTCTCCAGCGAAACGAAGAGGCGCGTTTCCGCAACGGCCTTTTCGATCCTCCTCATGTCGAGCGGCTTGAGGGAGAGGAGGTTCAGCACCGTGGCGGAAAAACCGCTTTCCTTAAGCAGGGCCGCGGTCTCCAGCGCCACGGACACCATGTCCCCGGCGGCAATAAGCGCGACATCCCTCCCCGTGGACAGCCTCTTCGACCTTCCCGCCTCGAACCTTTCGTGCGCCGAGAAGTCCACACATCCGGATCGATCGCTTCCCCTGGGAAAGCGGATCGCCACGGGCCCCGTGCCGTGCTCGGCGGCGTAGTACAGCATGTCCCGGAGCTCCGTGCCGTTTGAGGGGGCGAGATAGATGAAGTTCGGGATATTCCTTATAATTCCGATGTCCGACAGGCCGTGATGGGTCTCTCCGTCCTCCCCGACGATCCCCGCCCTGTCGATGAGCAGGCGGACCGGTTGTGCGGAGATGGCCACGTCGTGGATTATCTGGTCCACCGCCCGCTGGAGAAAGGTGGAATAGATCGAGACGAAAGGCTTGAACCCCTTGGCGGCGAGAGCGGAAGCGAATGTCACCGCGTGCTGCTCGGCGATTCCGACGTCGAAAAATCTTCCCGGGGCCTGTTTTTCGAACTCGTAGAGCCCGGTGCCCATCTTCATGGCCGCCGTAACGGCGACAACCCTCCTGTCGCGCCGCGCAATCTCGGCCAGGGTTCTGCCTACGATCTCGGAGTAGGCCAGGGAGTCCCTTTTCGCCGTTTTCCCGGTCTTTCTGTCGAACGGGCCGACTCCATGAAAGACGGCCGGGTCTTTTTCGGCCGGGCCGTAGCCCTTGCCCTTGCGGGTGATAACGTGGACCATTTTCGGCCCGTTGTCGATGTCCTTTACCCCTTTTAGCACCTCTATGAGCAGGGGCAGATTATGCCCGTCAACCGGGCCGAAATAGCGTATCCCCAGTTCCTCGAAGAAACTTCCGGGCACAAAAAAGCCCTTTACCCTCGCCTCCTGTTTATAGATAAAATCGTAGAGCCTCCTGCCGTAGCGGGGTATTTTTCTTATGATGGCGTACGAACGCCTGCGCAGGCGGTTGTATAGCGGCGCGGTTATCATGCGAATGAGATACTCCGACAGGGCGCCCACGTTCTTGGAGATGGAGTGCTCGTTGTCGTTGAGGATGATGATGATGTCCTTTTTAAGGTGGCCGATCTGGTTGAGCGCCTCGAAGGCCATGCCCGCCGTCATGGATCCGTCGCCGATTATGGGGATGATCTTGTATTTTTCGTGCCGCAGGTCCCTGCCCACCGCCTCGCCCATGGCGAGCGAAAGGCTCGTGCTGCTGTGCCCGGTGTTGTAGGTGTCGAAAGGCGACTCCGATATCTTCGGGAAGCCGCTAAGCCCTCCGAGCTTTCTTAGGCTCGCGAATTCGGCCGCGCGTCCCGTAATTATCTTATGGGCGTAGCTCTGATGCCCGACGTCCCAGATGAGGCGGTCGGTGGGCGTATTGAATACGTAATGGAGCGCCAGCGTCAGTTCGACCACGCCCAGAGAGGAGGCAAGATGCCCGCCGTTTTTCGACACGGCGTCGATGATCATCTCGCGGATCTCGCCGGCGAGGTCGCCCAGCTCCGAGGCGTTCATTTTTCTTATTTCGGACAAACGCTTCATAACGCGGTTGGGTCCGCCTTCAGGCCGCGGCGCCGCTAGACGCCGAACGCGGTCCCATACATCACTTCCACATCCTTAGGGTTGTTTCGTCCATACAAATAATACGAGTCATTTTACAAGCATTATTCTCTCCACGGAAACCGCCCTGCCCTCGTTCGAAAAGCGGAAAACGGCGCCGCAAAGCCTTTCATCCCCCGTGGCGACATCGTACTTTATCTTCGTCTGCCGAAGAAAGCGCAGCACGGACTTTTTCCGGTCCATGCCGATGACCGAGTTGAACGATCCGCTCATGCCTATGTCGGTAATATAGGCCGTACCGCCCGGCTGTATCTCCTCGTCGGCGGTCTGAACATGGGTGTGGGTCCCGAACACCGCCGAAGCCCTGCCGTCCGCGTACCAGCCGAAAGCCCTCTTCTCCGATGTGGCCTCCGCGTGAAAGTCCACAATTAATATATCGGCCTTCCCGGAGACGTCCAGAAATATCCTGTCGAAGGCCCTGAACGGGCAGTCGAGC
>ERZ795059.3425-NODE-3425-length-15428-cov-5.508749_pt1 | contig 15428 bp, 17 predicted proteins | sample MGYA00375143_ERZ795059 | MGnify/ENA primary metagenome ERZ795059 (study PRJEB30188, sample SAMN05720168) | activated sludge metagenome | isolation source: Anaerobic digester | place: USA | collected 2015-01-07 ... | reverse complement strand
AGTTCCGGCACGTCTTCTTTAGCGTCGATCACCGCGTCGGCGCCTAATTGTTTCGCCATCCTTAACCGGTACGCGTTGATGTCCACGGCGATGATCCGGCCCGCGCCAACGGCTTTAGCGGCCAGAATGTGCAGCAGCCCGGAAATGCCGCTGCCAATGACCAGGACCGTCTGCCCTGGTTTTAAGGCAGCGATGCGCTGGCCGCGGATCACGCAGGCCAGGGGCTCGATAAACGCGCCGTCTTCATAGGAGACTTCCGGCGACAGCACAAACACGCCGCGGTCAACGTTCAAGGCCGGCACGCGGATGTATTCGGCAAACCCGCCTGGAAAATAATTCGTGGTGTGCAGGGTTTCGCAGGCCGTGTGGTAACCGGCCAGGCAATACCGGCACGTGTTGCAGGGGATGTGGTGCGAAACAAAAACACGATCGCCCGGCTTGTACTTTTTCACGCCTTCGCCAATTTCCGTGATGTCCCCGGCGATTTCATGGCCCAGCACAATCGGCGCTTTTTTGATGCGGTACCACTCCAAAACGTCGCTGCCGCAAATGCCGCTGGCGATGACTTTGACCACCAGCTCGCCCGGCCCGGCGTGGGGCGTGGGCATCTCCTCAAGCCGCACATCCTTGTTGTTGTAATACATCGCGACGTTCATGAATGTTTACCGGCCTTTCACTTCGTCGAATATTTTTTTCGCTTTTTTCACATCGGCGCCTTCGTGGATGACGGCTTGCAGGGCCCGCGCCATGGCCGCGGGGTGGGGGCTCTGCCAGACATTGCGGCCCAGGTTCACGCCGATGGCCCCGTCCTCTAGGCCGGAATAAACGAATTCAAACACTTCCGTTTCGGTTTCGCATTTTGGCCCGCCGGCGATCACGACCGGCACCGGGCAGCCGGCCACCACTTTGGAGAAATCTTTATCGCAGAAGTAGGTTTTCACCACCCGCGCGCCCAGCTCGGCGCAGATGCGGCAGCACAGGGCCAGGTAGCGCGCCTCGCGTTTGTCCATTTCCTTGCCCACGGCTGTCACGGCCATGACCGGCACGCCGTACGGCTCACACAGGTTCACCATTTGGGCCAAATTGGACAGCGTCTGTTTTTCATAATCGCTGCCGATGAACACCGACACGCCGACGGCGCTGGCGTTCAGGCGTAAAATTTCGTCTATCGAGGTCGTCAGCGTTTCGTTCGCCAGGTCCTGGCCCACCATGCTGGTGCCGCCGGACACGCGCAGGATCACCGGCTTGGAGGTTGCCGCGTCGATGCAGGCGCGCAAGGTGCCGCGCGTCACGAACAGGGCGTCGCAATATCCGATGACCGGCTTGATGGTTTCGGCGGGTTTTTCCAGCCCGGACGTCGGCCCCTGAAAATAGCCGTGATCGATCGGCATAAAGAAACATTTCCCGTCCGGTTTAATAAGCTGGCTCAAGCGGTTCTTCATTCCCCAGTCCATGGCGCCTCCTTGTTGTCAATGGCCCGATATTTTTTAAGAGTACTATGAGCTACTTTATCCATTCCCCGCCGAAAAATCAAGGTAATTTTTCCGCTAAAAATGATATAATCTAACGCGGTTTCGCGGGCTTAATAACAGAGGACTGGTGTTCTATAAGGAAGAAGGGAATCCGTCATGCACACGTTCGCGTATCAGAAAAATCAGCGTTATTTCGCGCAAATCGCGGATGGGCTGGAGGACTTGGGGAAGGAGGAGCTCGCCCGCCTCGGCGCGACAGACGTGAAGCCCTCCTACCGGGGGATTTATTTCTCGGCCGCCCCGGCCGCCCTGTACCGCGTCAATTACAGCGCCCGGCTCATCAGCCGGGTGATGGCCCCGTTGTTGACCTTTGATTGCCACAGCGACCGGTATTTATATAAAACCGCGCGGTCCCTGCCCTGGACCGATTTGCTGACCCTTAAAACCACGTTCGCGGTGTTCACCAACGTGGCCAACAGCAATATCCGCCATTCGCAATATGCCTCGCAGAAGCTGAAAGACGCGATCGTGGACCAGTTCCGGGACGCCTGCGGCGACCGGCCGCAAGTGGAACCGTTGTCCCCCGACGTCTGGATCAACCTGTATATCCACAACAATAAAGCGACGATCAGTTTGGAGACGTCCGGCGGGTCTTTGCACCGCCGCGGCTACCGGCAGGAATCGGTGGAAGCGCCGATGCAGGAAACGGTGGCGGCCGCGGTCATCCAGTTAAGCGGCTGGGACGGGGAACGGCCGCTGTACGACCCCATGTGCGGCTCCGGCACGTTGTTGACCGAAGCGCTCATGCGCGCCTGCCGGATCCCGTCCGGCTACCTGCGGGCGCGTTTCGGATTTGAGCGGCTGCCGGATTTTGACGCCGCGGTTTGGGGTAAAGTGAAACAGGAGTGCGACAAGCAAATCCGGCCCCTGCCGGCCGGGCTGATCGGCGGGAGCGACGTGTCCCGGGCCGCGGTTGAGGTGGCGCAAAAAAATTGCCGGATGCTGCCGGGCGGGGGGCAGATCACGATCAAGACGCGGCGTTTTCAGGATATCGAGGCCCTTGAGGACGCCGTGATTATCTGCAATCCGCCTTACGGCGTGCGCATGAACACCGCCCGGCAGGCGTCGACACTGCTCAAGGAATTCGACACCTTTTTGAAAAAGCGCTGCCAGGGGTCCACCGCCTACGTGTATCTCGGCAAAAAGGAGCTGCTGCCCCAGATCGCGCTTAGGCCAACCTGGAAAAAGCCGCTCAAGAACGGCGGCTTACAGGGTTTCCTGACAAAGTACGAGATCGCGGGGGAAAAGAAGGGGAAAGGAAGCGGACGCCATTGAAGCGGCCCTGTTTATCTGTGTTTAATTTGGGGGACATGTACCTAATTCGCTTATGAATTAGGTGCGTGTCCCCGGAATTTACTGCTTATACGACGTTCCGGATAAGTGATATTACAGGGCAAATGGATACCATTTTATAAAAAACAGGGCTATAATAATGAAAAATCGGGGTAAAAATTGAATTATTCAAATGCCAAGAAACAACGCCAACCAGCAAATGGATAAGTCGTTAAAGAAACGTTCGGCATGGAAACGCATATAACACAAAATGACTATTGATCAAAAATATCAAATTGATTTTGTATTAGTAACTCACACCAAAGGTATCTTTTTTAATCCACATCGTCCTGAAGGTTTAGCGTTCACGCCTTCCACTAAAACAGGGTTGCGTTTCGTTCTCAAGCCATCAGACCCAAAAGGCGATGCGTGTGGTCATCGGGAGGGACTTGAATGCAGACTTTATTCATCATATCCGGCAACGAAAGAACAGTTTGATTTTGTAGTTGCAATAAATAATCATAGGGTTATGCTTCGCGTTGCTGATGATATTTCTCTCCCATATAAACCGAAAGAAGAAATCCTTATAAATAAGGATGGTAAATACAAAGACGGTTTTTCTCCGCGTCGTTATTTGTGTCCATCTGATATTCAACAACTAATAAAAAATGTCGAGTCGGAACTAGCCTCTCAAACAAGTCAGTTTCTTAAACTGCTTCGATGGCGTCAAGGGATTGATGCTCCAGGCGAAGTTATAGAACACCGATCACTTTACTGGAAAGTTGAAGCGGGGGATTGTCATTCAGTCCCTTTAGACGGTGGGTCGCACCATACGGTTGTAGTGCCGGAGATGTATGGCATACATTGGGATTCTGCTGATTCAGTAGATTTACAAAAGCTTTGGGCACAGGATGATATTGCAGAGCCCCTTGGGCATGCTTTAGTAAGAGAAGCAGCAGCTCTTGCTTCCGAGTCTCCAAGGAGTGCAATATTAATTATGACAGCAGCACTTGAAACAGCGGTTAAAATGCATATTAGCAACATTGCGCCTGATACGGATTGGCTAATGGAGGAAATACCGTCACCACCAATTTTCAAGATGCTACGAGACTATATCCCTTTAATTCATGGTAGACGAGGCAGTGGGTTAGTCTGGTGGGTGAATGTGAACCCCTTTGTTAAGAAGGTGCAGAAACTTATTGAACTTCGTAACAAGGTCGCGCACACTGGGAAAATTCCTCAGGATGCTGCCCCCATTCATGAGAACCTCGAATTAGTATCCGATCTGCTCTATTTGTTGGATGTGTTGGCTGGTCACGATTGGGCAAAGTCACTTGCAAGTCATAAATTTCGTGAAGCACTTGGTTGGCCCAACCCAACTCATGGCAGGACGACAAGCAAGATAACATGGGGACATTAGAACTAAACAAAGTGGGAATGCCGAACAAGCGCATTCACGCGGGCGCCGCTACGCGTCGCCGGTGATGCACAGGCGTTAGATGTAAAATAAGGAACAATAATGGACATAATTTCCCCATTAATAATAGTAGTTTTATTTTACAGAATTAAATTAGGTGATGAGCGAAAATTCGGGATATTAGCTTTTGATATTCCTAAATAGTAAGCGTTCGGGGGTAATTAATGATGGATAACGCAAAATTGATATTTCAACAGTTCGCAAATGATGGTATTGACTATATTTATCAGAATATACTAAGTAAGTCATTAGAAGATACATGGGTTGAATGTAAAGGCAAAAGCGATCCCTCGCACCCAACACTAGACGAAAAGGATAAGTCAAATTTTGCAAAGAATTTGTCTGGTTTTGCTAATACAAGCGGTGGCGTTTTAATTTTTGGGTTAAAAGCAACAAAGAATTCAGAAGGATTTGACGTCGTTACAGGGGTACAGCCTATTAAAGACATAGATTCATTTGAAGCTGCTTTAAGAGAACAGGAACCTCGTATAGTTGAAAGGGCAATATCAGGAATAGAATATAAAAGGATTTATACTGACAAAAATAAAAAAGAAGGCATTTTGCTTGTTTATGTCCCCGAGAGTACCAATCCGCCTCATAGAAGTGTGAAAGACAAACATTTTTATCTGCGGGCTGGAGGGTCTTGTTATCCAATGGATTTGCCTCAGATTGAAAGTTTGGTACTTAAAAATATAAAACCAGAATTAGAAATAGATTTCTTTTTTCTTACGAATATGAATATATCAGATCCCCAGCAAGATTCAAGGGTGGATTTCATTATGGATTTTCAAATAAAAAATATCGGTAGAGCCATGGCCAAGAATATATTCGTAAGATTAGAGTTTCCTGGTGGGGGTATATATGAAATTTTCCCAGCTAAAAAAGGTGTCTATGATAAAGCCAACACGGAAACAAAAAGTGTCGTCTACGATTGGCATTATGATAAACCTATCCATCCTAATATATGCGTTCCAATAGAAGAGGCGACGCTTTTAGTATCTTGTAACTGCAGAATACCTCTTAGTTTTCCTCGATTCTTATTTGATGTTTCCATTTGTGCCGAGAACATGACATTGAAGTCAAAGAATTACAATAAAAGCGGAGACGAAATGTTTAAGTTATTAATGGATCGAGGGGTAAGAAGAAAAATAACATGATGAGTCCTAGTCGAGTTATCACATCCTCGGCATTAACGCCGTGATGTTTTTTGTCATCGTTGCCGCTGCGCTTTATGGCAAGTCAACCGCGCTGCTGGCTCTTTGGGGTGTCCATAACAACCGCATGAACCGGATCGTGTCCCTGTTGGGCCACTCCGGGTTATGCGCGGCGTTCGACGAAGAAAGGAGGACGCAATGAAATTCAACTGCATAAACTGCGGACAGAGCTTGGAGGCTGATTCAGACATGGCCGGGACTTCGGTGACATGCCCGGTTTGTTCCAAAGACATAAAAGTGCCGGGCCCGAAGGACCAGCCGATCCGAGTCCGACGAACGACCCCACCGCCAGTTCCTCAACAGCCTTTTTCAGAGACATCCCCGCTCAACACGGGATTACAGCCCAGAAGCTTCTTCGGCACCGCGTCTATGATCTTTGGGGTCACGTCCCCTCTGTTTGCGCTTGGGTTCGACTTCCTGATGTCCCTGCAAACGGGTGTACCTTTCGGGAGAATGCTGACCATATCCATACCGACGGGATTTATGTTCGGGCTCCTTTTCGGGCTGATCATGGCCGCATTCCTGAAAGCAGACACCATCACTGTCAACATCCGGGATAGAGATGACTTTGTCTCTCGAATCAATGTGGCCATGTCTCAGATCGGTTTCTATCCGGAAACGGGATCAGGCAACTTCCTGATCTTTAAACCTTCCTTTTGGGCCGGATTGATGTCCGGACGGTTTTCAATAGTAATTCAAGGCAGCAAAGCGACAATCGTAGGCCCGAGTAAGTATCTGAAGAATATCCAGAAGAGGTTCGTATAGGTAGTGCCGAACAAGCCGGATGCATGCGACGGCTTGCAGCCGCGCGTGATGCGCAGGTGTTATTTTAGTTGATTTCATTGCAATTACTTATCATATATGTTAAGATTATGGCATGGAATTTGAAGAGTTTGTGTATAAAGTACAAGATTTGCCGGTTATCATTACAGAATATTTTTCTGCCGGGCAGAAGGATAGTCTGCCGATGGAGGTCCAGTTAAGTCGTTGGAAAAAGTCCGGTAAAATTATTCAACTCAAGCGGGGGGTATATCTTTTAGCAGAACCTTACCGAAAACGGCAAGTTTACGAATTTTATCTTGCAGGCCTTCTCCAACAGCCTTCCTATATCAGTTTGGAAAAAGCTTTTGAATTTCATAATCTTATCCCTGAAGCCGTAAATAGCTTTACCAGCGTTACTCCTAAAAGACACGCATGTTATGAGACCCCTGTTGGTCGTTTTGATTATCGGCACATTCGAGAGTCATTATTTTGGGGATATCAATCCGTAACCCTTTATGGCCAGACGGCGTTTATGGCTTTGCCTGAAAAGGCGCTTTTGGATTTTTTTTATCTTTCCCCGCATGAGCCGGATGAAGATTATTTGAAGGAGATGCGTCTGCAAAATTTAGATTTAATTGAACCTGAAAAAATGGAGTATTTTTCGCGTAGATTTGGAAAGCCGAAGTTGCGGCGCACCGCCGAGGCGATGATCAAACTGTGTGAAAAAGAAAGACAGGAAGAAAAAACGTTATGAAAGATTATTGTTTAGAACTGGCGGCTGCTAAAAGTGGGTATGACGCTAAACTCAACACGATGCGGGAATATTTACAGGCGTATATTCTGCGAATTATGCAACAACAGCATATTTTTAGAACGACAGCTTTTATGGGTGGTACGGCCTTAAGGTTCATATATAAATTACCCCGTTTTTCTGAAGACCTGGACTTTTCTCTGGTTGATCAACCGGATTGGAAGTTTGCCGATTTGATTGCCAATATTAAAAAACAATTTATGGATGCTGGATATAATATTCATGTCAAATACAAGGATCAGAAAACAGTGCAACATGCTTTCTTCCATTTTGATCAACTTTTGTATGATGCGGACCTGTCACCTATACGAGATCAAAAATTCAGCATCAAATTGGAGGTTGATACCAATCCACCGCTGGGTGCGGGAGTAGAAACAAAGGTTTCCAATATCTATTTCCCGGTCAGTTTCTTGACGTACGATCTGCCATCTTTGTTTGCCGGAAAGCTTCACGCTTTGTTGAGCCGCGGGTTTACCAAGGGCCGTGATTTTTATGATTTGGCCTGGTATCTTTCCCGCTTTGATGGTGGGATTAAACCAAATTTCAACATGCTTAATCATGCGCTTGTGCAGTCCCATTGGCAGGGGGCGGAGTTAAATGAAAAAAACGGGTGGTCTGAATTAACAAAAATCGTCAAGGCGGCTGACTGGAAAAAGGTCAGAGAGGATGTTGAGAAATTCCTTGAAAATCCCAAGGATATGGATGTTTACACGCAAGAGACTGTGTTGGGATTAGTGGCGAGTTGGGATAAAGAAGAATAATCAGCGCCTGGCTCCCGGGGACGAAAAATCATATGGCCGCCCCGCCCCTCCGACCGTAAGAATGAAAAATGGGCCGGTAACCGATATTTCCAAACGAAAGGCTGGATAACCTATGAACATGGCATCACGGCTTCTTCTTTTAACCGTATTCGTTAGCGTGTGTTCCGGATGTTGTGTCGCGTATGTTGTCACCGTGCCTGCCGCCGTAGTCAGCGCTGCTTTTATGAAAAAACATAAAGTCCATACTTCACAAGAGGTCCGCACGAAAGATGGCGCGCACGTTTATTTCTTGCAGCTGTCGGTCCCCCTGACAACGCTTCAAAAGGCCGACGGGCCGGAACTGCTTTTTTTCTCGGTCATTGCGCGATCGCAATTTAATCCTGCAAAACCATGCGTATATCGGATATTTGCGCAAAAGATCCGGGATGGGAAAGAAGTCGGCGGCCCCGCCGTGGTCCTGGAATGGCGAATCAAGCATCCCCATGAGCCCCGTTGGGATATACAGGAGTTGTTTTTTGATCCCGTCAGAATGATTTCAGATAAAAGGATAAGGGATACCGGAATCATCTATCGCGTTCGGGGCAAGAAAGCGGAGCGGGAACAATTTCTGGCTGTTCTTGAGAAAGACATTCTGGGCCGGATTACCCAGGAATAATGAGGGGGATTCTGACGGTATTATAAAGAAGGAGAATCATGGATAAACAGATTTTTATATCTTTAGCGTGTATCATCGCGGGATTATTCAGCTCAATTTGCGCCGGGATGGATTTTGATTTTTTTATGAATCACAGAAAAGCCCGATTCTTTGTGAAAATATTGGGCAGAAACGGCGCTCGGATTCTTTATGTTTTACTCGGCATCGCCATGATTATTGTTGGCGTTGGTTTTTTTACCGGGATCATCCCCTTGCAAGGGGAGCCTGTTTTTCAGTGATAAATAATTTTGATAACGCCCGGCCTGATTGCCCGCTTTAAAACGGGGGGACAACTGCCGGGTGAACTCATGCGTCCGGCCGGGAGGATAAAACCATGGCAAAAGCATACGTTCACGGATACGATCCGCGGGAGAACATTCGCTTACAGGATCAGGCCACCACCTTGGTTGACCTGCTGCATTCGGACACGGCCTATCCGGCGGGAAGCCGCGTCCTGGAAGCCGGCTGCGGAGTCGGCGCGCAAACGGTGACCTTGGCGAGAAACAGCCCCGGGGCGTCCATCGTGTCCATTGATATCGCGGAGGAATCGCTCGCGCAGGCGGAGCGGATTGTCCGGGCGGCAGGGATGCCCAACGTCCGGTTCCAGCAGGCGGACATCTACCACTTACCCTTTGCCCCGCAATCATTTGACCACGTCTTTGTTTGTTTTGTGCTGGAGCACTTGAGAGAGCCGGGCGCTGCCTTGCGGAAGCTGAAAGAGTGCCTGCGGCCGGGCGGAACCATCACCGTCATTGAAGGCGACCACGGCTCTGCCTGCTTTCATCCCGACAGCGATGCGGCGCGCGCCGCGATTCACAGCCAGGTCGAATTGCAGTCTCGCGCGGGCGGCAACGCGCTCATGGGAAGGGCGCTGTATCCGTTGCTGGTTACAGCGGGCTATCGTGATGTCCGGGTGTCCCCCCGGATGGTATATGTTGATTCCAGCAAGCCGGAACTGGTCGACGGATTCACGAAGAAGACATTTACGGCGATGATCGAGGGTGTGCGTCAATCGGCGATCGAGGAGGGCGTCATCGAGCCCGCGCTGTTCGACCAGGGAATCAAGGACCTGTACCGAACGGCCGAGCCCGACGGCACATTCTGCTACACCTTTTTCAAAGCCCTGGGAAAAGCATGAACGCCGAACCATGAAAGGAGATTCTTAACATGCAGGTATTGGGGGTTTTGCTGTTGATCGCTGGTTTGGTCTTTGGAGCCGTTGGTATCTGGAGGAAAAAGAATCCTGGAGGCCCTGTCTTCTTTGGTCATGTAACGGACAGCATCCGGGACCTCTATGGTGTTAAAACGCCTGGCCATTGGCCGATCATCGTGGGGGCAATTTTGTTCCTGGCCGGCCTTGTCCTCGTGCTGCTGAAGTAGGCCGGGTTTTGGGGACAGATGACTTAATTCGCTTATGAATTAGGTGCGTATCCCCGGAATTTTGGAATTTGCCCGGAATTTCTGTGTTAAAGTGGAAACCCTGATTATCCGACGTTCCGGATAAGTGATATTACAGGGCAAATGGATACCATTTTATAAAAAACAGGGCTATAATAATGAAAAATCGGGGTAAAAATTGAATTATTCAAATGCCAAGAAACACCGCCAACCAGCAAATGGATAAGTCGTATAATAATTGTTCGCTATAAGGGATATAGATGACAGAGCAAGAAAAGAGGAATATTGAAGAATCAATTGATAACGTAAAAAACGCCTTCCAGAGAGCGCCAAACGTCCTTCTTACTGAGGAAGATCTTCGTGTGCACCTTTGCCATAGACTTATCAATCATTTCGGTACGGAAAATAGGACAAACGATGGCGACATATCAATATCATTACATACGGAAATACGCTGGTACGGGAATGGAAATCTAAAGACTCGATCTGATATTGTGCTTGTTGACGTTTCAAGTCTTGACGTTAGTAAGCATTTTAAACTGCCTAGCAAAGGTTATGGATTCAACATTCCTAAGGCTATTATTGAATTGAAATTCCGCCGTCCGAACGGAGAAGCTACATCCCAATTTCTTAAGAAGATACGTCAAGATATCATAAAGCTTCAAGAACTCATCCGAGTTTTTGAGACTGTTCAAGGACAAAACACGGTTGCGTTCTGGATGGTCGTATTTGACAAGAAGCACAATATTCAGTGTAATATTGACGAACTAAAAATTCCACCCGGTGTGAATGTTACATATTGTTTTGCAGAAAGTAGCGAACAAACGCCTGCACCGGACGCTGTGCGCCGGTGAGGTGCCGCGTTAGATTTATAGAAAAGGGGGTTTTATGACTCAGCTAATAATTGGTTATTTAATATCTACAGTTGTTGGAGCATTTATCATGAAGTTTGTTATGGAGAAAAAAGTATGGGGAAAATGGCTGCAAGATAAAGAAGAAAAAAATGAAGATAAGAAAAAAAATATAAAAAAAATATCAATGCTAGTGGGCATTCTTGAACGTGTTTTATATACTACCGCAATAATAATGGGCCAATATTCTTTTATTGCTATATGGTTAGGTATTAAAGTTGCACCAAAATGGGGCAAGTGGCATGAGGAAGAAAATCGTGGTATCTTTAATGCATTTTTGATAGGCAATGCGTTATCTATTATCATAGCCTTCGTGGGAGCATGGGTTATTAAACCAAGTATTCTTAAAATATAATCAGGAAATCTAACACCTATAAGGCCCCGGAAGTCGAGATAAAGAGTTTGCCCGACGAAGATTTTTAAAGATTTTTGAAATTTATAAAGAAGAGTTGTTCATTGGATTTGTGTAAAAATGTCTATCTGTGGATTGGGCGGCAATCCGGTTGTCGGTATATTGAGGAGGTTGCGTTCATGGTTCTACGAGAATGTCCGTCTGAGGAAGAGTGGAACGAGATTTTTGGCAATTCTCTATTCCCGGATATCCTAAAATTTGTAGATAGTTTAAAACGTTCTGGTAAGACTTATGAAGATGGCTTTGAATTTATACGGGGAATAGAAACGCGTGAATATTACTTTCAACTTCGCCACAGAATAGCAGATACAGCAATAAGTTATGTGTTTGTAGTGTACTTCTATAATAAGGGTATACCTGATAAACGTTGGTCTGTTTCTCCCGGCAGGGACGGATGTTCTGTGGAATACTTCCCAGATTTTGAAAATATACATTATGAAATAAAGAAATGGTTCGACTACTATTCTGACGTTTTCTACTATAAGTTATTTTCGGCCCTAGACATCGTTGGTCATATCTTAAACAACACTCAAAATCTTAAGATCAAAAAAAGTAAAGTTTCGTTTTCCAGAAGCCTCAGAAAACTTGAGGGCATCAATGATGAATTATTTGAAACCATTAATTCCATCAATCAAAATCAGGATTTTAAGACGGCCCAAGAAATTAGAAATGATATAACACATAATTACTTGCCAAGCTCAGTGGGGGTTTCTGTAACTATTGATGAAAAGCAAGGAATCGTTGGAGAAAGAGCTTACATTACCTCCTGTGATATCATTAACAATATTAACTCAATGCTTAAATTGTTTAAGCAAATTTTAGACGCTATATGAAAAATAGCCCAACAAAAAATGCAGCGGATGCGTAGTCAGGCCCCTGATTTTGGGCGTTGTGTGAAAAAAAACAGGGGAAACTTGTCCACACAAATAATCCAACCCTGCCATCTGTTATGGGGCAATACATCACCCCTTTCTTTGTACAGGATAAAAATGGCTAAAAATATTCCACTAACGATTCAATTGAGCGGATCGGCCTTGCGGCCTCCCGCTTATTTTGGATGTTAGATCGCTATAAGGATTGCGCTATGAGTGGTTGTTGTGACAAGGATTGTTCTTTAGAACGCCTGCGGGAACGGCAGCGCGGAACGTTGCAAATTGTCCTCGGCATTAACGCCGTGATGTTTTTTGTCATCGTTGCCGCTGCGCTTTATGGCAAGTCAACCGCGCTGCTGGCTGACAGTCTTGATAATCTTGGAGACGCATTGACATACGGCCTTAGCCTCTACGCGGTTTCGAGGGGCACTGCCGTTAAGGCCAAAGTCGCCCTGTTTAAGGGCGGGCTTATTTTCCTGGCGGCTGTTACCGTGGCCGCTCAAATTATTTACAAGTTTTTTGTCCCAGGTCTGCCCATTTTCGAGGTTATGGGCGCGTTCAGTCTTCTTGGCCTTGCCGCAAACTCCCTTTGTCTTTTTCTGCTGTGGCGACATCGCCACGAAGATGTGAATATGAGTTCCGTGTGGGAGTGCTCGCGAAACGACATCGCATCCAATCTTTCGGTTTTCGTGGCGGCCGGCGCGGTCTGGTTCACCGGTTCAGGCTGGCCTGATATTGTGGTTGCCGTGGGTCTCGTGTGGCTTTTAATGCGTTCCGCTCTTCGCGTTATTTCTTCAGCGATGGTAGAGCTTCGTACGGCAGCCTGACAATTCGCTCAACACGGACGGGTCAAAGCACCGCAGGAGTAAAACAACAACCGCTTCGCGGACAACCGCAGGACAAGGCTGTTGAGCAACAGTTCGAGGATGAATAAAGAATATGTCTAGGGACCTGCTCCCCGGGAAAGACTGCGATTGCAGGATCAGGCGGCCACTCTGGTTGACTTGTTGCGTTCCGGCCATGGGGCGCTTCCGGCTGTAGCGGGCCGCGGTAAAACAAAAAGGAGAAAAAAATGGAAAAAGGAACATGCTGCCCTCAATTTAACCCGGCTCTGTGGGAAGAAAAAAGTTATAAGTGGGATAAAAAAATATTTATTAAGGATAACGTTTTCACGGTGTTTTACATGCCCATGAATTTTGGCCCGGTGATAAAAAGAATGATGGCAAAGATTGAAAAGGCGGGGGCCAAGGCGCTGGACTGGATGGCTTTATCAGACCACACTTCCCCATGGAACATGGATTTATACGTCGCGGTTGACAGAGAAGTGCCGGGAGCCCACAATACGGCCATTTCCGGAGATTTTTTCAGCAAGGTGTACGAAGGCCCATTTAAAGATACCGGCAAATGGTGCAAAGATTTTGAAGCGTTTGCTAAGAATAAAAATTTGAACATAAACAAATTATATATGTGGTACACGACATGCCCCAAATGCGCCCAGAAATACGGGAAAAATTATGTCGTCATAATGGGGAAAACCAGTTAAGATTTTGATAGGGCCAGCCGGCGAATTTTGCCTTTTTGCGCGCGGGCGGTTCAGGCCGGGGACCTTTTCATTAAATGGCTGAACAAAGGAGGAACGGCTATGGCATTGTTTGAATGGGATGAAACTTTTAGTGTTAATGTCGTTGAGATTGATCAACAGCACCGGAAGCTTGTTGAGATGGTTAATGAACTTCACGATGCCATGGGCGCAGGAAAGAGCAAGGAGATTTTAGGCAAGATTATCAAAGGCCTCAGTAATTATGCAAAGATACATTTCGCGACAGAGGAAAAATATTTTGACCAGTTTGGCTATCCTGACGCCGACAGTCATAAAGACGAACATGCCAATTTCGCGCAGAAAGTTGCCGAGTTTAAAGAGGGGTTTGACGCGGGGAGACTCGGGTTGTCTATAGAGGTGATGAGGTTTTTGTCGACATGGCTCAAAAGCCACATCAAAGATGTTGATAAGAAATACGGGCCTTTTTTCAATGAGAATGGCCTGAAATAGGCCAACCACGAGGCGGTTCCTTTGCTAACTAGATTGACCTTGAGATGTCCAGGGTTTATTTTTAAAACTGGTGTATCAAAGCGTATCGCAGGAGGTGGGGCATGAACGAGGAGATATTTCACGATATTTGCGACTTCCTTGAGGTTCCAATCTTCATCATCAATGTGGAGGCCGCCGGGTGTTTCACGTTCAGCTATCTTAACCCGGCCTTTGAGAAAGCCACGGGCCTTGGCCAGGAGGGCGTCGTTGGCAGGCGGTTTGAAGATATCTCCGGGTTTCCCGGGGAAGGCGCTGCCCTGTTACGGGTCAGATGCCAACGCTGCCTGGAGGAGGGAACCCCAAGCGGTGACGGCGATGAGGAGCGCCCTGTCCCCATGGGCCGCCAGTCTTTTTCCACGGTTCTGGTCCCAATGCGCGGCGCTGCCGGCAAGACGGGCCATATCGCGGGAATGCTCCGGACCAGTGCCAAGCGCCGGCAGGCCGAGAAGGACTTGCGGCAGTCGCACGATCTGCTTCGGGCCATCATCGAAGCCGTCCCGACGGCGATCATTGGCCTGGATTTGGACGGAAACGTGCATACCGTGTGGAACGCGGCCGCGGAGAAGATGCTGGGCTGGAGCGCGCAGGAGGTGATGGGCCGCCCGCTGCCGACCGTGCCCGCCGGAAGCCAGGAGGAATTCCGGGGCTTTCGGGAAAGTATCCGCAGGGGGCTTACCCTTAACGGCGTGGAAGTGCGCCGCCAGAAACGTGACGGCACGCCTATTGATTACAGCATCTATGCCTCGCCCCTCCATGACGCGGAAGGGCACATTTCCGGCAACATCGCCGTATTGGTGGACATCGGGGAACGCAAGCGGGCCAAGCAGGCTGTCGAAGAGAGTGAAAATAAAATGCGCAGCATTCTGGAGAACATCGGGATAGGTGTGTCGCTTATAAGTCCCGGCATGGAGATCCTTGAAATGAATCGCCAGATGCGGGAATGGTTCCCTAACGTCGAGCTGAGCCAGCATCCCGTCTGTTACCAGGTGTTCAACAACCCGCCGGGGGAAGGAGTCTGCGACTACTGTCCGACGCGCAAGACCTTCCAGGACGGGTTGGTTCATAAAGCCACGACGACAACGCCGCAGGGAGACCGCGTACGCCATTACCACGTTGTCTCTTCCCCTATTTTCAACGCGTCAAAGGAGGTTACGGCCGTCATCGAGATGGTGGAGGATATCACGGAGCAGGAACAGGCCGACAAGGAAACGGCGCGGTTGCAG